>Ga0209172_10000166_pt1 | contig 199432 bp, 164 predicted proteins | sample LarsenN4metaG_FD_184113 | JGI IMG/M metagenome (GOLD analysis project Ga0209172, IMG submission 184113) | Hot spring sediment bacterial and archeal communities from British Columbia, Canada, to study Microbial Dark Matter (Phase II) - Larsen... ... | reverse complement strand
GTTTCTAAAGCGAACAGGCGGGTGGATGATTGTTACCGACATGAATTTCAAAAAATATAACGCGAATTTCAATGAAGAAATTATATTTGAGCTCAAAAAAGTCAGCGAATTCCCAGAAGGGTATGCCCCATCAATAACAGCGGATTTTTCAGATGATATCGGCAGAGGCGCGGGTCTTGGGATATACACCAGAGAAAACGGTCAGCTTGTTTATAGCGTAGCCGTAGTCAATGACGCGATTGAATTTACACTATATGAGAATGAAAATTCACTATACAACGCAGCTAATTGGACAGTGGGTGAACTGGTCAGCAATTTATTCAGAAAACTAATTGCAATAACAGCCATGCATTCACGGGTTGACGGCAGAGTAGTTCCAGCCACAAATTATAAATTGTATGTCAGGGGAGCCTCTCCCGATGATCAGGGATACTTCCACAAAGTTACTTGGACATTCATAAAATAACGTTTCTTTATTATTGACTTTATATTGCCAAGATACTACATTGATATTGTGCGGAAAGTTATTTTTCTTTTGCTAGTAATTATCATCAAAGGCATTTTATTCCCCGATGTTTCACTGGCGCAGCAGTGCATAAATGAAGGTATAACATGTTGTATCAGAAATCCTGCTACTGATAAATGTGAAGGACTAACTTTTCCCGGATACTGCAATTCAAGTTGTGAGCCAACATGTCCTTCTAACGGGTTTGATGAAGTTAAGTTGGAGGACGGCAATTGCCGTTGGGATTATGAGCCTCCCGGAAGCGGCGGGGGGGGGAGGCGGGGGGGGGCAGTTGCCGGCAGGAACGGGTAGATTGTCCCGCCGGCACGACGCGGGGCAGTACCGTAGTTTCAAGCACGTGCCAGTTTGTTAATGGTCTTCCTATATGCGGAGGAATAGGAAGCGCGCAAAGATCTTTCAGCGACTCGGCAAATTGCTGTTATTGGGTTGACCCGCCAAGAGTCTGCGGTCCTTGGTATTCTTGCCCCACCCGCAAGTAACGCAAACCGTTGGCACACCCAGTTCCAAATAACGTTAGTTTTATGCTACACTTGCCGTAGGATGTACGCAATGACTATTCAGAGTAGCGTTCAAATCGGTGATATCATTCGCAATGCCGTTGTATTCAACGTCAAAAACTGGCTAGGTGGCACAATGAATTCTGATTCCTTAAGTCAGTCTGTACAAGATTTTTTTGCAGTTTTGGAAGAACGAAAGCTAGATTATGTCCTCGTTGGAGGGGTCGCAATCCTGCATTATGTAGAAGGGAGAAATACACAAGATTTAGACTTGCTTATGGCGGTTTCGTCATTAGACAAACTCCCCGAATTAAAAATTACAAGCCAAGATATGTATTTTGCCCGCGCAAATTATGGCGAGTTACAAATTGACCTTTTATTCACACACAACCCGCTTTTCAAAAAAGTGCATGAAGAATATTCAAAGGTTCAAAAATTTCTCGACAGAAACATCCCCTTGGCTACCGTTGAAGGCTTATTGCTCTTAAAACTATACGCGTTGCCTTCTTTATATCGGCAAGGTAATTTTGCGCGAGTTGGTATTTACGAAAACGATATTGCTACTCTGCTTCATTATTACCAGCCAGATATGACTTCATTGCTCGATGAAATTTCAAAATATGTAAGCGAAACGGATTTTGAAGAAATCAAGGGCATTGTCTCTGATATTCAAAAGCGTATCAATCGTTTCAAAAACGAGTCTCGCTAAGCAGGCAGGCGGCTGCCGATGAACAACAAAGCGTGCGCCTGACGGGTGGGACTGCCGCTTCGCGGCGTGCGGCATTTTCAGGCTTTTTCTACACCCGAACAGAATCCTGCTCTTGGAGTTTTATCTACGTCCGCCCACCCGCAAGGAAAGCACACTGTTGGGCAAAAGCCAATGCTGAGTATTATAGACAACACATGAAGGTGAGCGATGAAGAATAGCAAAGCGACCTTACTTATATTTCTTTTACTCGCAATTGTGCCTTTTGGTTGTTCTGCAAAGACTCCAATAGCGACGCCAAAACAGGAAACAAGCCCCACCTTTGAGCCTGTGACGGTTCCGCTTATAATTGAGCCTGAGGCTCTACCTGAAGCACAGGCGGGAGTACCTTATGAAATCGAAATACGCATTATTCAAAATGTAACTCCCGTTGGAGATATGTTTATCAAGAAGGGGGCGCTCCCTGCCGGGCTTGAGTTTGTTTTTTTGAAAGGGGAAGATGCCGCAAAAATTAGCGGCATTCCGCAAGAGACAGGCGACTTTAACATTACAATCTATGCCTGGTGTTTCGGAACGATGGTGAGTGGGCAGACACTAGAAAAAGAATATCATATTGTTGTGAACCAGTAGCCTTTCAATTTTCAGTTAGCAGGTCTTCCACTGCCAAAGCCGCTCAACAAGAAATGAAAAAATAGGGCAATGGATTTCTATAATCAGGGTATTTTTTCTTGCCCTCAAAATTTTATCTACGTCTGCCAGCAGTTCGGCAGGCGCAATCAACGACCTAGCGATAAATAGCTTTATTAATTTCTACTATAAGCAAAATCTTTTGGAGGTTCTATGAAGTACGGGATACATATTGCTAATTTTGGACCTTTCTTTGACCCACACGCACTTGCAGGGCTAGCGCAATTGGCTGAAGATTCAGGCTGGGACGGCTTTTTCGTCTGGGACCATATATCATTTTGGAATGAAGGCAAGTTACCCATGAATGACCCATGGATAGCGCTTGCGGCGATTGCCCTTAAAACCAAGTTTATTCGCTTAGGTCCACTTGTTACTGCATTAGCGCGGCGAAGACCATGGAAAGTTGCCCGAGAGGCGGTAACGCTTGACCATTTATCTAACGGGCGACTTACCTTAGGCGTTGGATTAGGTCACCCTCCAGGCGATGACTTTTCTCGGTTCGGAGAGAACCCTGACCAAAAATTTCGGGCACAGCAACTTGATGAGGCGTTGGATATACTAGCAGGTCTATGGAGCGGCGAGCCATTCGGTTATCAAGGAAAGCATTACCAGATTCAAGACGGCACGGTCTTTCTCCCCAAACCAGTTCAAGCGCCGCGAATCCCTATTTGGGTGGCAGGCTATATTCCACATACTGCGCCATTTAGACGGGCAGCCCGTTGGGATGGGGTGTTTCCTGGAAGGTGGGACGACGCCCAAATGACCCCTGATGATGTTAAAAATTTGAAAACCACAATTCGTAGTTTGCAAACAGAAGAAAAAGCTTTTGACATTGTGATGGGCTTTGCCACAGACGGAAAGGACAAATCCTTGTCAAGTTCAATCGTGGCGCCCTATGCAGAGGCAGGCGTAACATGGTGGATAGAACCGATTGATCCATGGCGAGGTTCATTTGAAGAAATGCAACAAAGAATCTCACAAGGACCGCCACAGACTGCCTGATACATACTTGCACGCCTTAAACAATTCCTTAGTCAATTTGAGAAACCCTGCTCCACACAACATGCGCCTGACGGGTGAAACGCCCAAGGTCATGCGGAAATTTCAAATAGTTTCTAAAAAATAACTGTTATCCTATTTTTTCAAAAAATGGAATCTGAGCTAAGGGCGCTGGATATCGCTTAAGTTGAACGGGACCGATAAAAATTTCGCTTGTTCCGTATGGTTTCCAAGTTCCTTTGGGAAGGTAAATATCGCGTTGATATGTGTTTGGGGTTAAGATGGGCGCAACCAAAATATTATCGCCGAGTAAAAATTCGTCATCGCATGTTAGCGCCTGTTCTTCGTTAAAATCTAACCAAAAAATTGGGCGGATAATTGGAAAGCCGTTTTTGGTCGTTTCGTTACTTGCAATATCAAAAATTTTTTCTGAAAATTGGGCGTGCAAATTTGCATAGCGCCTGCAAATTTCGTTGCATTCTTCTCCATAATCCCATGGGGCGAGGCTAAATTGCATGGCGGGCAATAAAGCGTTGAGTTGCGTCCAACGAATCATCAACTCGGCGGAGGCTTTTTCTTCGTATTCATTGCCGCCAATCATATCGGGCAACAAAAACGGATACCCAGCCAAACCTAAAGATAATATCCCCGTCAATACGGAATGCAAACCGTTATCTAAACCCCATGCGGTCGTTTTATCCCATTGGCGAAAAAATATAGGCGCGCGCTGATTCTTCCAGCCTGCGCGCACTTCGGTCAAACTATAATGTTTTGCTACAGCGTCAACATAAATTTGCGTATATTGATTTGGATGAATTGGCTGATGCGTGACAGAATCGGCAGGCAAGAAGCACGCTTCGCCTGCGTCGAATTTGAAGCCATCGCATCCTGTCTTAATTTGGAGTTGGTTCAACCTGCGAAAAAACCATTCCACCCCCAACGGATTCGTCACATCCAACAAACCGCCCTTCCCCTGCCACCATGTTACAAGGTATGGCTCGCCGCTTTGATTTTTAACTAACCAACCGTTTTTTGCGCCTTCAGCAAAGGCTTGAGAATCTTTATCTAAAAACGGAATGACCCATGCGGTGACTTTGAAGCCCTTTGCGTGCAGTTCATCTATCATCGCTTTTGGGTTAGGAAACCGTTGCGGGTCAAAATCTAAATCGCCGTAATATGTTTGCCAACGGTCGTCAATTTCTAACACATGATAGGGGTAACGATGTTGAATGATTTCGTTTGCAAAATCTAAAACAACTTGTTGATTAATGTTTGTTTTATATCTTGCCCAAGTCGTCCAGGTCGGTTTTTGAAATAAGTTTTTAGGCGGGGTTTGCGTTGGATGCCCAAAATAGTCGGTTTGTTTTTGGTAGGCTTCAATAGCGTTTTCGGTAAAATAAAATTTGAGGTTTATCCCCTCGCCTCTCTTGAAGAGAGCGGGCGACGATTTGAACGTAAAGTATCCATCGCCATCTTTGTTTTCATCGAAAAACGGGCGGTGAGAAAAAGGTCCCCGCCCTTCGGTGTGGAATTGCCATTTATAACGCGGGTAATGCTCAGGCGGCTGGTTGATTCCCACTTCGTCAAACGCTTCGGCAATGATTAATACGCCGTTCGATGAAAACCATGCGGGGTTTAGTTTGCCGCTTAAGCCGGTCGGTCCGTTATCGAAGGTGTGCAACGGGCTTGATGAAAGCATAAGTTTGTTTAGCGGGAATTGCTGATGGATTAACTCGCCATGCCCGTACCAGTGACCATGCAATTGGATTTTGATTTGGATGGGCGAATCGGTTGGGGATGTGGATAATGCCCAATGGTCAGCAAGCAGTTTGAGGTTAAGGGTGAAGCGCGGAAATTTCGCGGTCAGCCCCGAGTCGTTTGAGTCCAATCTTGGCGCGTTGTCAGAATCAAGATGAACGCTCATCAAGATTAAACCGTTGCGTTTGAATGAAATTGAAAAAGGGAGCGGCGTTGTTTCTAATTGAATCATTTTGGCGGCGAACAACAGACGGCAGGTTAAAAGTTATCTGTGAATATTATTTAATCGCCTGCCGTCTGCGGCGATGGTTTATCTTGTAAATTTTTTGCCTGTGGCTAGCGCTACGCTTTTATATGCGCCGTCATAAATGCCGATGCTTTTGTTTTTGACGATGCATTCGCAGAACATGGTTATTAGGTCGTCGGAGTGGGCGAGCAAATCAATGGCTTGTAAGGTTTGCGGAATGGTGCGGGTTTCGACGGTGCTATCGCCGATTTCGGCGCCGCGAATTGCGCCCCACATTTCATGCCCGCCTACGCGCGCGTTGAAAATTTTTGGCACGGGGTAAAAGGCAAGTTCGCTGGGTTTGGTAATCATTACATCTACTGCGCGCATTAAGTAATTTGTGGCGTACACGGCATGAAAGGTATTATCGTGCAAAAAGATATGTAAGCCATGCGCTGGTTTTTTGCGAATGGAATCGGTGATTTGTTTTGTGTCTTGCCAGGTAAAGTGCGTGTTGATTAAGTCTTTATGTTGAGCGAGTTGATTTTGTAGCCATTCCCAATTATTTTTATGGTCGCCTAAGTTAATGAAAAATGCGGCTTGGTCTTTTTTGATTAATGGAATGACATGCTCAATAATGGCTTTGAATAATTCACGCTGCGCGCCAGCGCCGCCCATTGTAAGCAAGAAGCGGCGCGGTTCTTTGGCTTTCATGCGGCGGAGTCTATCGGCGCAATCGGTTTCGATATTTTCCACGAGTTCATGGTCTACATGGTGACCTGTGAAGTACAGCGCGTCGGTTGGGGTGGGGTTGAGGATTTTGCCTTTTTCGTCGAAGCCGCGCATAGCGCGAAAGCCATAATACCCCGATGGAGATTGCACGGCATGTTTTGCGCCTTCGGTTAATTGAAACGCCATGGGCCAGTTGTCGAACATCATATCCACCACGTTGGTCATGCCGCCAGCCACTGCGCCCATGCAGTTCCACATGTGCGAGGTGAGGATGGGCATATCGGCTGGGAGCGCGGCGTATAAGTTTTTGAACAATTCGCTCATTTTGTAATCTTTGACTTCGGTTTTGAGAAAGCGCCAGGGCCAGGTACTGATGGCGTAATTAAAAATTTCGTTTAAGATGGGCAATGTGGGTTCGCCTGTGGTGAGCGATTCCCAAACGTATTTATCAAACCATGCGTAGCGTTGTGAGATGCGCGAGTATTTGCTATAGTTGGTATTGCACCAATTGATAACGTCTGTGGTGATGCCGGGGATGCCGAGTAAATCTAACCAGTAGGGGGTAAAACCCATGGCTTTGGCGGCAGAAACGCCCGCCATAGCGATACGATAATGCCCAAAGCCCATACGAATGGTGCTGACGATGACTCCGTTTTTTTGATTTAAGGGCTTGCCCTGGCCGTCGCGGACGATATTTTTTAATCCGAAAATTTCGTTTCCTTGCGGGTGGTCTTCAACGCTTAAGCGATATGTTTCATTTGGGTCGTAGTTAAATTTTTTCGCCAGCATGTCCTTCCATTTATCGGCGGCGCGGCTTTGCCGTTTGGTAATTGGGTTGCCGTACACTTCATATCTTCCGTCTTTCTGTTGTAGCATGTTGTGCTGTCTCCTTGAAAATAAAATAATCGCTTAATGAACGACCGCCGACGGCGGACTATAGAACGCCTCGTCTACTGTCCGCTGCCTGCGGTCATATTCTTAAGTTATTTCAGCAAACTCAATTGCTCTACCCCTTCACTCCGCTGCTGGCTACGCTTTCAACAAAAAAGCGCTGCCCTAAGATAAACACAATTAATGGCGGAACGATGGCAATTGCCGCGCCCGCCAAAATTAAGTTAGGCGTATCGGAGGCTCGCCCGCGTAAAACGTTTAACGCTAAAGTTAGCACATGATTTTTTTCGTTGCCGACGTTGATGATAACAAGGGGCCAAATAAACGAGTTCCATGCGTATAAAAACGTAAATGTGGCTTGCGTGGCTAGGGCTGGCACGCTGGCGGGCAGAATAATATTCTTCAAAATTTGAAAACGAGACGCGCCGTCTAGCAATGCGGCTTCTTCAATTTCTTTGGGAAAGGTAATGAAATGCTGGCGCATTAAAAATGTGCCGTAGGCGGTAAATATCCATGGAATGATTAATGCGGCGAGTCTATCCGTCCAGCCAATGACCACCATGAGTTGATACAAGGGGACAATCAGCATCACAAAGGGAATCATAATTGTCCCAAGATAAAATAAAAAGACCGTATCGCGCCCGGGGAATTTAAGACGCGCAAACGCATAACCGCCAAATACAGAAGTGACTAATTGACCTATCACCACTAAAATCGTAACTAAGGCGGTATTGGTTAGGGCGCGCGCCATGTTGTTCAATTCAATAATCTCGCGATAGTTTTCAGGATGCCAAGTAATCTGTTCGACAGGCGCGCTCAAACGCACATTTTGATAAACTTTTTCCGCGTTGGGGTCGTTTGGGTCAATAAATTCGCCGACGGTAGTTTGTTCGATTAAGACCATAGGGACGACTTGACCATCCACTTCGACATCGAACAATTTTTTTTCTTCGCCGTTCACGATTACGGTCTGCTGGTTGGTTGCTCCGCCTGTGGGTTTCACTTCGGTGAGGCGACGCTCTACGGTTGCGGATATATTATCTGGCGGGGCATATATTCCAATTTTGATATTGCTTTGCGACAAGGCATATTCTTTTTGCTCGCCGTTGACTTCTACAAAATAGAGCGGCAAAGGTTCTTCAAATCCATCCACCGCTATGGTAACGGGGTCGCGCGGCAACAGGCGCGGCGGGTAACGAAAAGTGTCAGACGGTATTTTGAACGAAGTCGTCAGCATATAAAAAAATGGGAATAGCATGATGAGGGCAAATAAGGTGAGTATTAAGTAAATAAAAAAATTATTCAGAAAACGAATGAGGCGATAGGATTGGAGTTTCATAATATTTTTCCTCATTAACTTTCATAAATGCTAGAACGACGCTGGCGTTGGAATTGAATTAGGGTTAAGCCAAAAATAACGATAAACAAAACCCATGCAATGGCAGAAGCGTAGCCTTGTTTAAAGTTTTGAAAGCCGCTGCGATATAAATACAAAACTAAGGTAATCGTCGAGTTATTCGGTCCTTCGGGCGGGTTCATTAAGATAAACACCTGCTCAAATACTTGCATGGCTTGAATGGTGGTGGTCGAAACGACGTAAAAAGTTGTTGGGGCGAGCAAAGGCAAGGTGATGCGCCAGAATTTATCCCACGCGCCGGCGCCGTCCACCGTCGCCGCTTCGTATAATTCATTGGGGATGTTTTGCAACCCGGCTAAAAACAAAACTGTGTTGAAGCCCATCGTTTGCCAAGCGGCAATAATCACCACCGCCAGCAAAGCGGTTCTTTCGTCTGAAACCCATTGAATTTTTGGGTCGGCAATGGCAAGGTGAAATAAACGATTCCAAAATTCAACGCCAAGAGTGATGAAATAATTAATATATCCAATGGTGGCGTTATATAGCCACTGCCACACGAGGGCAATGCCCACAACGGCGGCAATGCTGGGCATAAAATATACTGCCCGAAAAAACTTCATGCCGGGCAATTTACTATTGAGAATGTTCGACAATATCAAAGCGGGGATAACGCTCAAGGGAACGGCAAACAGCGCAAAGGTTAGCGTGTTGCGAAGCGCAAGCCAGAAAAATTTATCCGCCGCGGCGAATAAAATTCCCGTATTGCCAATCGTAAATCTATCCACTTCGTCGTAAATTTTTATATCCACAACTTCGCGGGCAAGTTGGTCGGGCGAATCTAAAATTGCAAACCGAACATTTAAGAGGCGGGCATAATTTTCAAACCCAACCCAATTGGGGGCGTTAAACGCATCCGAGTCGGTGAATGAAAAATAAAGCGATAACGCCAGCGGACCCGCAAAAAAGATTAAGAACCCCAATAAATTTGGAGATAAAAATAACCAGCCGTTGATAATTTGCTCATGCCCTGTTTTCGCGCCAAGCGCTTGCGCCACGTTTGCGCGAGACATGCTCCACAATGAAATAAAAAAAACGACGCTGGCGACGACGGCGGCAACGCCTAACGGTTGAATTAATTTGCTGAGAAAATATATTACCCCGTTTGCCGCTTGAACTTGCCACAAAAAGAGGATAATGCCTATCCACATCACCCAGCGCCCCACCGTTTGCAAACTGTTCTCTGAGGTCGGGTTTTTCTTTGGAAAATATTCGTCTAACGAGCTTAAGACATAACCTGCAATGACAATGCCAAGATATGGAATGCCGCGCGGGAAGGTCTCGCCGAGCGCGTCAATGCCAATAAACGCTTCGCCCGTATTTAATATAATAACAAATGCGGCGACAAAGCCTAAATAATCTAATAATAGGGAAATCATGCGCCCGCTGTGACGGCGTTGTTGAATTTGAATTGCGCCATATAAACTCAATAGCGCTGCAAACGAACAAATTACAGAAATCAGAATTTTCTGCCAAGATTCTCTTTCGGCAGAGTTTTCCCATAAGGAGTAAATACCGAGCGCCATGAGCGCCGCAAAGACAATTCTCCATACAAAATGAATGCGGAGCGTTAAGTCAGTTTGTTGCGGTGAATGAGAGGGCATGGGTTTCTCCATTCTAGGGCGAGGCATTATAGTTTCTATCCATTGGCGAAAAGGGCTTTTAATTTTTTCGCTTTTTACAAACGCATTTCAAAGTCACAAATTGAATTTGGGAATTGGAATTATGTTTGTAATGTATCTAGCGCCGCTTAGTTCATTAATCCATTTACAAACGGGGCGGATGGCAATTCATCCACCCCGTTTTACTTACAACATATTATTGATTAAAGGCTTTGTTGGCTTCGTCGCAGATAGTTGCGCCAAACTCTTCAACCGTAGTAGCGCCTGTTAACACGCCTTGAATGGCAGGTCCCATAATCTTATCAAATTCGGGCCATGAGCCAGCCCACAACGGACCTTCAGCGGTTGGGTTTGCTTCTGGAGCAATGCCATTTAAGAAGGCTTGATTATTATCTGGCGGGGTGAAGGTGAGGAACGCATCCAAAGCCTCTTGGCTCACACGGCTTGGGATGTTCGCGCCCAACGCGGCAACTTTTCCTTGCGTTTCGGCGGTGGTTAGCGCTTGCACTAAAGCCCACGCTTCTTCGGGGTGTTCCGTATTAGCGTTGATGACATACGCGCCCCAGAATAACCAGTTGCCCGGCGTGCCTTGCGGACCATTGGGCAGTTCAACTACATCCCAATTAAAATCTACTGTGCGAATGCCTGGAGTTGCCCAGCGACCGTTTTGGAACATCGCCACATTACCAGCGCGGAAAGGAGGTTCTGGGTCTTCGCCGTAGGGGGTGGCTACGTCAAAATCTTGGTAGAGCGAACGTTGGAATTCTAAACCAGCCAATGATTCTTCGGTGTTCAACGCGCAAGCGGTGCGGTCTTCGTTGAAGAAGCCGCCGCCCGAAGCGTTCAACCATACGCCATAAGGTCCCCACCAAGCGCTAGCGCCATAACCATAAATATCTGGTCCGAGGGCGCGAGTCTTTTGAGCAACATCTAAGAAAGCGTCCCAATCCCATTCGCCATTGGCGGCAAGTTCGCGTGGGTCTGGCGCGCCGGCTTCGGCAATTAAATCTAAGTTAAGGTACAAAGCAAAGGTAGATACATCGCGCGGCAAGCCCCACAAAGCGCCAGAGCCGTCGCCTGAAGCGCCTGTTTCAGGATTATAGGTAAGGTGGAACATGGGACCCGCGTAAAAGTCATTGGCAGTAAAGCCTTCTGTTTCTGCGGCAAGGTCGGCGATGTTAAGAATCAAACCGCGCGTAGCGAAATCGGCAACGTCCGTTCCGGGAATCCAAAATACATCGGGCGCGGTGCCGGCGGCAATTTCAGCGCGCAATTGGTCTTGATAGTTCGCGCCCTCTGAACCGCCCGGTTCATAAGTCAATGTAATGCCTTCAAGTTGGGCGTCTAGTTCGGAGCTAATTTGGCTATAGACGTCAATCTCTTCTTGATTATCTGGGCGGGTGCGCCAACGGAGGGAAACATCTTCTGCCGCTGGGGCTTCGGTCGCCGCTTCTTCTGTCGCTGGGGCTTCGGTCATCGCTTCTTCTGTCGCTGGGGCTTCGGTTGCAGGAGAGCCACAAGCGGCTAATACAAAAGAAACCAACACAAACAGGCTCAGAACTTTCATGAGCAAATTGTTTTTCATTTTATTCTTCTCCTTGGAATTTAAGACAAACGATTAAAAAAGATTTGAGCGCTGACGATGTATTTGTAGAATCAATCACCTCCTTTAGCGGTAGATTGCCTAATAATTAATTCGGCGGGTAATTTCAATTCATGCGTTTTAGGTTTTTTGCCTTGTAAAACGTCAAAAAGCATCCGTGTAGCAAACTGCCCAATGGACGGCATATCCTGCCGCATGGTCGTTAGAGGCGGGTCAAAATAAGAAGATAAGGGCATATCGTCCACGCCAATCACTGAAAGTTGAGTTGGCACTTGTAAGTTCACGTCTCGCGCGGCGCGTAATACCCCCATTGCCATTCTATCGTTTTGAGCGAACACTGCGCTTGGCACATTGCCTTGATTAAAAAAATGCAACAAGGCGTTTTGCCCCGATGAGGCAGACCAATCTCCTTCATATACTAAGGTTGAGTCGTAGGGGATATTCGCCTCATATAAAGCGCGGCGAAATCCATTCGCGCGGTCTTGCGAACAATCTTCGCGCATGGGTCCCGTCACCAGCCCAATTTTTTTATGCCCAAGCGAAATTAAGTGTTTGGTGGCTTCATAAGCGACCATTTCATCGTCTAAAGAAGCGGAACAAATATTTTCATCGTGCGAGCGCGCCCCCACAAACACCAACGGAAAATCTTTTGGCGCAAATTTATACCGCTCATCGGCATAGGGGTTAATCACAATCAAGCCGTCCACGCGCCGATGCCCTACCAATTCATCTATTAATTCGTGAAAGGCTTGAGGGTCTGACGCGGAAGCGGAAAGCATAAAATAGCCGCGCTGGCGGGCTTCTTGCTCTGCGCCTTCAATAATGCTGGCAAAGGTGTAGTCGGTGAGGTTTGGGGAAATGATAGCGAGAGTGCGGGTGCGCCCGCTCGCCATAGAACGCGCAATGGCATGAGGGCGGTAGCCTAATTCTGAAATTGCGGCTTCGACCAAAGCGCGCGTTTCGGGCAATACATCTTCGCTGCCGTTTATCACACGCGAAACGGTCTGGTGAGAAACACCAGCCTGCCGAGCGACATCACGAATGGTTGGGCGAGAGATAGACATAGTCTATGTTACCGTTCACATGAACGGTAACATCAGTTTACAGACTATTTGGGCGTTTGTCAAGAGCCAAGTTCATTAGCCTCAAAAGGTAGGCTATAATCTCATGTATGCCCAATCGCTTACTCAACTCAACAAGCCCTTATTTATTGCAACACGCCCACAACCCCGTAGACTGGCACCCATGGGGTGAAGAATCGTTAAAAAAAGCAAAAGATGAAGATAAGCCTATTTTTTTGAGCATCGGTTACGCCGCCTGTCACTGGTGTCATGTCATGGCGCATGAGTCGTTTGAAGATGAAGAAACCGCAAAGTTTATGAATGAGCATTTCATCAATATCAAAGTGGACCGTGAAGAACGTCCTGATATTGACGGCATTTATATGCAAGCCACTATTGCCATGACAGGCTCAGGCGGCTGGCCTATGTCGGTCTTTCTCACGCCAGATTTGAAACCGTTTTACGCAGGCACATACTTTCCCCCCACTCGGCGTTACAACATGCCCGCTTTCAAAGACGTATTAATTGGGCTAAGTAACGCTTGGAAAAACGAGCGCGATGAGGTTTTGAATACAAGCGAGAAAGTCGCAAATCATTTACAGTTAACGAACAAATCACAAAATGAAGACTTGCTCGCTAAAGAACATCTCAATGCCATTGCCAACGCCATGCGCGACGCTTACGACTGGGGATATGGCGGCTGGGGCGATGCGCCGAAATTCCCGCAAGCGATGGCGATTGATTTTTTATTACATCATTCCGCCATAAACAAAACGGATGAGTTTCACAATCTCATCACGCATTGCCTCAACGCGATGGCGCGCGGCGGCATGTATGATGTCGTCGGCGGCGGGTTTTCAAGATACAGCACAGATAACTTATGGCGTGTGCCGCATTTTGAAAAAATGCTATACGATAACGCTTTACTTGTGCGCGCGTATCTTCATGCGTGGCAAGTCACAAAAAATCCGTTTTATAAACGCATTGTGCAAGAAACTTTAGATTTCATCGCTCGTGAAATGACCCATCCAGAAGGCGGATTTTATTCTTCGCTTGACGCTGACTCAGAAGGCGAAGAAGGCAAGTTTTATGTTTGGACTCAAGATGAAATAAAAAATATTTTGAAAGATGATTATGATTTTTTTGAGGCGGCGTATGGAATCACCGCCAAGGGGAATTGGGAAAATAAAAACGTTTTACAACGTGTCTTAGATGACTCTTCCCTCGCCGCCCGCTTCAAACTTGACGTGGAAACGGTTGCCGCTAAGTTGGCAGATTCTCACGCCAAACTTTTATCTGCTCGCAACCTACGCATCCGCCCCGGCGTTGATGATAAAGTCTTAACCGCATGGAATGGTCTCATGCTCGCCGCAGTGGCTGAGTCTGCAAGGGCGCTTGCATTAGAAGAAAATATCGAATTTAACGCTTCTAAATATTACAATCTGGCTACGCGCAACGCGGAATTTTTACTCTCCCAATTAAGACCAAACAAGAAATTAGTCCGCGCTTGGCGAGAGGGCAAAACGACTAACGAAGTTTTCTTAGAAGATTATGCCGCTTTGATTTTAGGTTTACTGGAACTGTATCAAACCGATTTTGATAACAAATGGTTTACTGCCGCAAAAGAATTAACTGATGAAATGATAGAAAAATTTTCAGATACAAACGGCGGATTTTTCGATACGCCCCAGAACGGCGAGTATCTTTTATTTCGCCCAAAAGATATACAAGATAACGCCACCCCCTGCGGAAACTCATTAGCGTGCGAGGCATTGCTCAAAATGACTGAATATACTGGCGAAGGAAAATATAGAGATATAGCGGAAAAAAGCCTCTCGTTAATTACGTCATTCGCTTTGCGATATCCGCTTGGATTTGCCAAATGGTTATCGGCGGCGGAAAATGCGCTGGGGAACATGAAGCAAGTCGCCCTGATAGGCGAAGCGGGCGAAGAAAAATTTGAGGCGATGAAAAAAGTAATCCAAGCGGCATATCGCCCAACTGTCGTTGTGGCTGGTTCATCGTATCCAATTAAAGAAAACGCCCCCGCGTTATTAAATGATAAAATTATGCTACAAAACCAAGCGACCGCGTATGTATGCGAAGGTTTTGTATGCAAGCAACCGACAACAGCTATTGAAAAGTTGGTTGAGCAATTACAAATGTAAGAGGAACTATGGAGACAAATTTAGATTTAGTTGAAAATTTAATTAAAGTCGGCATGGCGGTTTTGGTGGGCGGAATCATCGGCGCAGAGCGTGAATATCAAGACAAAGCCGCTGGGTTTCGCACCATTATTTTGATTACATTAGGTTCAACGTTATTCACCATTTTTTCATTGTTGCTAGACCCTGGAAATACGCAAACGCGCATCGCCGCAAATATTGTGACGGGTATTGGCTTCTTAGGCGCGGGCGCAATTGTGCGTGAAGGCGGGCGCATTGCAGGGCTAACCACCGCTTCAACCATTTGGCTGGCGGCGGCATTGGGCATGGGCATTGGCGCGGGCGAGTTATATTTTGTGTTAGCCGCAACCGCTGTGACAATTTTAGTGCTGGTCGTTTTCCCCCGTTTAGAAATTAAGATTGACCGTGTGCGAGAGGCGCGTTCGTACCGTATTGTGCTAGGCGCAAACGATATTAAGAAAGCGGAAAAAATCGCCAAAACGTTGGCTGATTGTTCGATTCAAGTTTTTGAACATCATCAATCAAAAACTGAAAAAGCGATTATTGCTTCGTGGAAAACGATTGGCGCACCCAAAAACCACGAAAAGTTTACAATGCTGATGTTGAAAGATAAAGACGTAAAAGAGTTTGATTACTAAAGCAAAAGGCTCTCAAGTTGAGAGCCTTTTGTCTATTTTGTTTCTTCGTTTTCAGGTTTTTCGGTTTCGTCTTTACTGCCTAAGCCTTCGCGAAACGATTTAATGCTTCGTCCTAATTCGCTGGCAATTTTGCCAATGCGCCCAGGGCCGAATAACAAAATCACAATCACGAGGATGATAATCCATTCTGAACCGCGCGGTAAGCCAAACATATCATGCTCCTTAATAAATTTTCAAATTGAATCGTACCACGAGTCCATGAAAAAATGGTTAGAAAACGTTTATGCAAATTCTCTAGCGTGAATTTTTACCGCCGCTGAGGCAACAGTCGCCGCGCAAAACTTTGACATACGTCGTGAATTTGCTATTTTATTTACAGTTCTCGCCGAGATAAAAGGCCTTCTAGATATCGGAACGCTCTACGGACTAATGAACGCAAACGAGCGAAAAGACGATATTGTTGCGGGTACACATGACGTTTAGATGGTCCGGGACCTGTCCACTCAGCGACTAAAGCGCCCCATGTCAGCCCGCCGCCAAAACCCACCAGCACAATTTTGTCGCCGTTTTTTATCATGCCTTTTTCAACCGCTTCCACTGTTGCAATTGGTATTGAAGCGGTAGAAGTGTTGCCGTAACGATCTACATTGATAATAAATTTATCTAACGGCATTTTGAGATATTTTGCGGCGGTTTCAATAATACGATAATTGGCTTGATGCGGAACTATCCATTGAATATCGTTGGTGGTCATGCCTGCTTTCTCTAGGGCTTCTTTTGCGGCTTGTCCCATCACGCGGGTAGCAAAGCGAAATACGGCTTTGCCGTCCATTTGCACATAATGCTTGTGTTCATGAACGGTCGTTTCGCTCGCGGGGAAACGCGAACCGCCGCCCGGCAAAATTAAAGTTTCTGCGCCAGAGCCGTCAGAGCGCATCACCGCCGATAAAATACCGCCTGGGGTTTCGCTGGCTTGTAGCACAAACGCCCCTGCCCCATCGCCAAATAAAATACAGGTGCTTCGGTCTTTCCAATTGATAAAACGCGATAATGTTTCAGTTCCAATCACTAAAGCGTTTTTGATTGAGCCGCTGCGAATAGACTGCGCCGCCATATTGGTTGCGTAAATAAAACCGGTGCAAACGCCTTGTAAATCAAATGCGCCTGCTTTAGTTGCGCCAATTTGGTCTTGAATTAAGCAGGCTGTGGGGGGCCAAATATATTCGGGAGAAGAACTGGTGCAAATAATTAGGTCAATTTCGGTGGGGGCTAGGTTCGCCACTTGCAAGGCTTTCATGGCGGCTTCTACGCCTAAAGTGGATGGGAACTGGTCTTCGCGGGCAATGTGGCGCTCACGAATGCCCGTGCGCTCACGAATCCATTGGTCGTTGGTATCCACCATTTTAGAGAGGTCGTCATTTGTGAGGACAGGCTCAGGGATGGATACTCCCCAGCCTGTGATATGCGCGTAAGGCATGTTGCTCCTTTATTGATAGCGGCTAAGAATTAGTGTGGCATTATGCCCGCCAAATCCAAATGAATTAGACATGACATTATCTACTTTGGCGCTTCTGGGGCGATTAGGAACGTAATCTAAATCGCATTCGGGGTCTGGCGTTTCATAATTGATGGTGGCTGGAATTACCCCGTTTTGAATGACCAACGCCGCCACAATCGCTTCTACCGCTCCCGATGCGCCTAACAAATGCCCCGTCATAGATTTGGTTGATGAGATGGGAATGTTATAGGCTTGTTCGCCAAACACGGTCTTAATAGCGGCTGTTTCGCTTTTATCGTTTAGCGGCGTTGAAGTGCCATGCGCATTAATATATTGAATGTCGGTTGGTTTGAAGGTTGCGTCTTCTAAAGCCCACTTCATAGAAAGCGCCGCGCCCGCGCCGTTATCGGCAGGGGCAGAGATGTGATGCGCGTCGTCCGATGTGCCGTAGCCCGTCAATTCACAAATGATATTCGCGCCGCGCGCTTGGGCATGTTCTAAAGATTCTAAAATCATTATGCCTGCGCCTTCCGCCATCATAAACCCGTCGCGGTTTTTATCAAATGGGCGAGAAGCATGAAGATAATCGTCATTGCGTGTGGATAAAGCGGTCATGCTGTTCATGCCTGCAAACGCAAGGGCATTAATCGCCGATTCCGAGGCGCCTGCAATCATCACATCAGCCGCGCCGCGGCGAATCGCTTCTGCCGCTTCGCCTAAGGCGTTGGCGCCAGTGGCGCAAGCGGTTGCCATAGACATATTCGGTCCGCGCGCGCCAATGCGAATGGCGAGGTTGCCTGCGACGCTGTCGGGGATCATCATAGGAATCAAGAAGGGGCTGACACGGTCAGGTCCGCGTTGTTTCATTAATTCATATTGTTCGCAAATAATATTAATGCCGCCAATGCCAGAGCCAATAAAAATGCCGACACGGTCGCGGTTGGTTTCGTCAATTTTTAAGCCTGATTGCTCTAAGGCTTCATGGGCGGCGGCAAGCCCAAGTTGGGTAAAACGGTCTAACTTGCGGGCTTCTTTTACGCCAAATAGCGCCACGCCGTCAAAACCTTTTACCTCGGCGGCAAATTTTGTTTTATGCGCGCTTGCGTCAAATTGAGTAATTAACCCTGCGCCCGATTTCCCCGCGAGTAAGGCATCCCAAGTGTCTTTAACATTATTGCCCACAGGGGTAACGCACCCCATACCTGTTATTACAACTCGTTTTCTCATTAAAAGTAATCTCCTTCACAAAAAAAACAATTCCTTGTTTATAACCCGTATTTTGGCGGTTAGACACGCCAAGCGCTTACAGTTTTTTCAAGGCGGCATAGGCTTGTTGAATGTGCAAACGGTCGTGTTCAGCCATAAAGCCTATGACTTCAAGGAAATCGGTTGGTCCGAAAATGGCATGGCGCGCTTTTTTCATCCAATTTGTTTCGGATACTGCTTCAAGCATACGCATTGTTTCTAAGCGCGCGAGATTAAACTCTTGCAGGGCTGTTATTCCGTTTTCGTTTATGTAATTGCGCTGACTTGCCCATACGCTTGTATCCGGTCGGGGAATAAACGGTTCGTCTTTTTCGTTAAGTAATTTTAACTGTGTGTGATGAATTTCGCGTTCGGTGTCGCGTAAGTGGCAAATTAATTCTGTTAATGTCCAGTCGGTGGCGGAAGGTTTGCGAAACCATAGTTCTGTATCTAAGTGTTTTAACATGCCGTTGAATACGGCGGGCGTGGCGCATAGAATCGCTAAAACAGATTCTTTGGATTTGAAGTTTGGGGTTAGGGAGTCAATGTTTGTTGAGTCAAGCCACAGGCGTAAGTCAAATAACGACCCAGCAGAATCCGCTTTACCCGTAGATGACGAGGCGGGTTCTCCGTCCACCCAAAACGTTTTTAGTCCTAATTTTTTGGCGGGGAGGATGTCTCTCTCGAAATCATTGCCAACCATTAAGATTGGCGTATCCGCCCAGCCCATTCGCCCTAACACTTCGGCATAGTAGGCGGGGTAGGTTTTTGAAAAATGAAAATTTTCGTAAGTGGAAACAATTTCAAATTGGTTAGGGTCAAAGCCTGCCCACCGCAGGCGATGGTGAGTGGCTTTGGTTGGCAGAATCGGGTCGGTGGCAATGGCAATGCGATATTGTTTTTGCGTCGCCCATTCTACGAATTCTTTTGCGCCTTCTTTTGGCGAGGTTAGGTGTTGCAAGGTGGGAAAAACATTATCGTAAAAATTTTCAATAGCAGGATCAAGTTCGCCGCGCGCCGCTTCAATTTGCGGATAAAATTCTTCGTCAAAGACTTCGCGCAGGGTTTTGGTAAAGTCTTTGCTTTCGTTCATTTTTTGCGTGCCTGCAATTAATGCGCGGAACATTATAGTCGGCGCAATGTGCGGCGCGAGGTCATTTGCCAGCGCTTGAAAGTAGGCGGGCGCAAAACTTTGTAAGTTTGTATTGAGCAGGGTGTCGTCTAAATCGAGTAAAAGGGTAAGGGTCATATTTAATTAAGAATCGTCCCGCAGGTTTAGTAAATACGCCTGAGTAACTTATAAAAACCTGCGGGGCGTTTTGTTTTATTCTTTTACTTCAAACTTGAAGGGCAAGGCGTGGCATTCTCCGCAACCAATGTGCGGTTCGTTTACGCCGCGTTTTACTTTTTCGCAAAAAGCGCTGGCTTGCACTCGCTTTTGGAAAAGAGACGCAAGCGGTCGGGCGACGACAACGCTTAATGTTAAGTGTTGGCAAGAATTGGCGCGAGCAATATCAGGAATTGGGCAAGTTTTGCATAAATCGCGCGTCCACACTTGTCCTTGCGCTTTTAACAAGCGGCATTCTTCTACATTTTTCCCGCGAAAATAATCGCCGTAGAAATACGGGCATTCACGCCCAGCAGGCGTTTTCATGGTTTGTCCTTTGGAAACTCCTGCGCCTTAACCATTTTATACGCGCGTGACGTATTCGCCTGTGCGTGTGTCCACGCGGATAGTGTCGCCTACATTGACGAAGTTAGGGCATTGCACTACCACGCCCGTTTCGGTGGTCACTTTTTTGGTTACGCCTGTGGCGGTATCGCCGCGAATTGCCATTTCGGCTTCTACAACTTTCAAATCTACCGAGGTGGGCATTTCAATATCAATCGCTTCGCCTTTATAAAAAGTTAGCTTCACTTCCATGCCTTCTTTAAGATATTTGGCGCTTTCTCCTAACGATTCTTTCTTGACGGCTGGTTGTTCAAACGTTTTGTTATCCATAAAATAGTATAAATCGCCGTCGTTATATAAATACGAGACGTTGGCAAAATCTAGGCTGACATCTTGCACCGATTGCCCTGAGTTAAAGGTTCGTTCAATATTAGCGCCTGTTAATAAGTTGCGCGCCTTTACGCGAATGGTGGCGTTTCCGCGCCCTGTTTTGTTGTGACTGTAATCAATGACTTTATAAAGATTACCGTCTAATTCAAAAGTAACCCCTTTGCGAAGTTCGTTTACGTCTATCATGCCATTTTTCCTTGATTAATTTTTATAAACGGGCGGATTATACCAATGAGTAGCAATTCATGGCTAGGTTAATACGCTCAAGTTGCCGCTTCAGCGCGCTCTATAAGGGAGAGGAATTTTATAAATAATTAGGCTTTGTGGTTTTACGGTTAACTGTAAAATTACCCACCCACAAAAAACTCCCCGATGTATAAACATCGAGGAGTTTTTCTTGTATAGCGCCCTACGGGGCGATGAGCCTGTGGGGCAGTTTAGGTTAGTACCCCGTGCTAGACATATCGTTAGACGGCCGCCATTGTGACCATTTGTCGGTGGCTGGGTCAATGGTCATATTGCTTGCGCCGCCGCCCTGCCAGAACACTTGGAAGATGTTGGTGTCGCCATCGCGCGTGGAAGTGAAGGCTAAGTTTGTGCCGCCGCAGTCCCATGTCGGTCCTGAATCGATGCCTTCGTAATCGGTCACGCGGTATTCTTTGTTTTCAGTGAAGTCATAACTGTAAATATCCAGATTTCCGTCGCGTTCCGATTGATAAGCGATACGGTTGCCTTCGGGCGACCATGTGGCATTATTGGTTTTACCGTCGTTTGTAATTTGGGTAATTTCTCCGGTTTCTAAATCTAAAACGTATAAATCGGTTGCGCCGTTGTCGTCGGAGAGGAAAGCGATTTGCCTACCGTTTGGCGACCATGCGGGGAAGGTTTCATCCGTCAGCGAATCGGTCAGTTGATATTCATTGCCCGTTTCCACGTTGAGAACGTATAAATCCCAATTGTTGTTGCGGTTGCTTTGGAACACTAAGAACTTCAAATCAGGCGAGTAGAACGGGTTCACGTCATCGGCTGGGTCGCTGGTGATTTGAGTCTCTTTGCCAGTTTGCTGGTCAATGGTGAATAAATCGAATCGTCCGTTTCTATCGCTTTGGAAGACGATAGTTTGAGAATCGGGACCATACATGGGGTTTGTATTATTGAGTTGCGAATTCGTCAGGCGAACCGCTTCGCCGCTGCCCGCCAAGTCTGTGTAATACAACTCAACATTTCCATTGCGGTTGCTTTGGAAGACCACCCACGAGTCGTTTGGCGAGCGGCTCGGTCGGCTATCTACCGCTCCGTCTTTTGATAAATTGTATAACTTGAATCCTTCTTGCCCTTCAATGCCGTCTAGGCGATACACTTCCAAATTGTTATCGCGGAAGGTATGGAAGACGAGGCATTCAACGCAGGGCTGTCCTTGCGCAGGGGCAACAACCAAATTTTCAAGGCAGTTTGTTGAAGCCGCAAAAGAAGCCACATTGTTTGCGTTGATAATCGTCAATACGAGTTGCGTGGTCGCCCCGGCGCTCACCACCAAATTAAGCGTGCCGCCAGCGTTCAATTGGAAGGGCGCGGTTTGGAGGATGTTTCCGTTAGCGTCTGTGATGGTGTAAACAAACGCCACAGGCATATTTCCGCCATTGTTGGTGATGTTAAAGGAAGCGGCATTGTTGTTTTTCAAACATACGCCCGTAGCCGATAATGACGGCGGAGGCGGAGGCGCCACACAGGCGCTCATATTGGCAACGGCGCTTAAGCCTGGGTCTTGCGGGCTGGAAAGTGAGTAAGAAGACGACGCGCCGCTGACCGTAATCGTTGCGCTTTGACCAGACAATAACAAGAATGTGCCATTCTGAACCACTGCGCCGTTTGCGTCTGTAATTTCATAATCATACGGGAAGGTCATATCGCCGCCTTTGTTCGTAATTACAAACGTGGCGACCCCCGCATTCGATGTGCACGCGCCAGAAGCCGAGAGCAACGGAGAATTAATTACAATTCCGCCGCAAGTTGTCATATTGGCTGTTGCTGTTAAAGTCGAGTCATTCGGGCTGGCAAATGTATAAGAAGATGATTTTCCATTGACAGTAATCGTTACGCTATCGCCAGCCTTCAATTGGAATGTTCCTTTTTGAACGCTTGCGCCGCTTGCGTCTGTAATTTCATAATCATAGGCGCTAAGCATATCTCCGCCAGTGTTTTTGACAATGAAGGTTGCTACGCCCGTATTAGAAGTACAAGCGCCGCTGACGGATAAAACAGGCGGAGTGACGATTGGCTGACATTTCGTCATATCGGCAGAAGCGTTCAACGTGCTATCGTCGGGGCTGGAGAAATTGTAAGTGGATGAAGAGCCGCTCACGCTAATTGTAATGCTATCGCCTGCTTGCAATTGGAAACTTCCGCTTTGCACGCTTGCGCCGCCGCTATCTGTAATCTCATAACGATAGGAAGTTGGCATATCGCCGCCGTTATTGGTAACGACAAACTGAGCGGTGGCAGGGTTAGAGCCAGTGCAAGAACCCGCCACAGATAAAGCAGGAGGAGTGGAAGGCGTATTGGTCGGCGTGCTGGTTGGCGTTTCCGTAGGCAATGGGGTATTTGTCGGCGTGGCAGTTGACGTTGGAGTAGGTAATGGAGTGTTGGTTGGCGGCGCTTTAATGCAAGAACCTGTCACCCGCAACGTTACAGACGACAAAATCGTTGTATTGTAGGTCACTGTCATTGTGCCGTTGCCAGCGCCCTTATATGAATCGCTTTCGCCAGGACCGAGGTTAATTGGTCCGCTATCGGTTGTGCCAGCAGGGTCAGAGTAACTAAAACTACCATTGCTCACTGCGCCAGAGACGTTGGTAATCACAAATGTAGCGGAAAGGTCTGGGTTACAAAATACCTGCAAGTCCAGTTGACCATCCACAATCACTTCGGTTAGCGTCGCGGTCAATGTCATAGAGGCAGTTGGCGTGGCGCTTACCGTATTGGTCGGTACAGGCGTCTTGCTAGAGGTTGCCGTAGGCGAAGGACCAGGCGTAATCGTAGAAGTCGACGTACGGGTAGGTCGAGGCGTGCGGGTAGCGGTGGGCGTTCTTGTATTTGTTGCCGTAGGCGAAGGACCAGGCGTAATCGTAGAAGTCGGTGTGCGTGTTAAAGTCGCCGTGCGCGTGGCAGTGGGCGTATTTGTTTGAGTAAATGTGCTTGTGGGCGCGGGAGTATTGGTCGGCGGAATTGGCAAACAAGTGCCAGTCGCTTCCAAATTAACTATTTGAAGCTGTGAAGTAGAATACGTTACAGTCACAGTCGCATTCCCCGCCGCAACAACTCGTTCTCTTTCTTTATTACCCAAATCCAAAGGAAAAGTCTGCGTACTTCCATTGGGTTCAGAAACAGTATAAGAACCGCCCACCAACGGTCCGCCATTATTGGTAATGGTAAATGTCGCTGTTAGGTCATTATTACAAGCCACGCCTAAACCAATATAGGGGTCGTCAGCCGCGCTTCTCGCCACAGGCGTAATAGGCGTAGAAGTTGCCGTTACAGTCGGCGAAGGCGTTTCGGTTATTTCTAAGGTTGGGGTTTCAGAAGGCGCCTCGGTAAAAGTAGGCGTAGCGTTTGGGTCTGGAGTTTCTGTAACAACAAGCCCAGCGCTAGCATCGGGCGTATTCGTTGCAGGCTCAGGCGTAAAAGTCGCCTCTTCGGTTGCAGGCGCTTCCTCTGTCGGAGGCTCAGTTGGGGGTTCAGTCGGCGCTTCTTCTGTCGGCGGCTCAGTTGGCGCTTCTTCTGTCGGAGGTTCGGTCGGCGCTTCTTCTGTCGTTTGCTCGCCGCCCGTTCCCGGCAAAATATCGCCTGCGGGCGCGCAAGCCGCTAGCAACATAGCAAAAATCACTACTAGCGAAAAAATCCTAAAGAAAATGGAATACTGTCTTTGCATAGTGCCTCTACTCATCATCTAAATAAAATACTCTTAAATAGTAAGTGGCAAGTTACCTATCAAAAGGGTTGCCCCAATTTCCGCAACTTGTATATTATATTCCCATCCTAATAAAATTACGCTAGAATAATATAAACTTGCAATTGAGTAAGGTCTAAAACTAGGCTACACTACAAGCGCACGAACCAAAAATACCCCTAACCGCAACATACTATGATGAGGCATGAAGATGAAAAAACAAACTCTCTTAATTCTTTGGACGCTTATCCTTTTGTTAATCATTGGATGTCAACCCAAGCAAGACGCTTCAGAATCAACCCCCACGCCTGATTCTACAACCCAAACCGAATCTACCCCCAAAGCCGATGAAGCGCTCGCCATCAGCCGCAACCTCAACCTTGACCCTGCCGTTACAGAAGACGCTGATTCATTGCTGGTCAGTCAATATATTTACGAAGGCTTAGTGCGATTAGATGAAAACGGAAACATCCAACCCGGCATTGCCTCTTCATGGATTGTTTCAGACGACCAGCTCGACTACATTTTTGAAATCCGCCCCAATGCCGTGTTCAGCGACGGCACGCCCATCACCGCTGATGTCATTGTAGATAACTTCAACCGCTGGTTTGACCCACAAAGCCCATTCCACGGCGGCGGCAATTACCCCACTTGGCTAAATAAATTCCTCGCCTTTAATGGCGAACGCGACGAAAATAACCGCGCAAAATCTCCAGTGGACGGCATCCAAAAAGTTGACCAATACACCATTCTCATTCACCTTAGCCGACCTCTGCCCGAAACGCTTGAATACCTTGCCCACCCCGCCTTTTCTATCCTCCATCCGAATGCGCTTTCTGCCGATAACTACGGCGCAGAAGGCGGCGACATCATCTCTAGCGGCGCATACATAATCTCAAGTTGGGACGATTCAGGCTTAGTTCTAAGTCCTAATCCGAATTACTGGAACGAAGTTGAAGGAAATATCAATTTTATTTGGAAATAAATAACCCTCTACATTTATAACGCCCCGAAGGTTGATACTTAAAAACCTTCGGGGCGTTTTTATGATTTAATGCCCTGCTTCCGAGTCTGGGTCGTCTCTCAACAATTGAATAGCATGAGATAAAACGGAAAAAATAAAACCTAAATTTTCCACTGCGCCTTTGGGGCTGCCGGGTAAATTGATAATTAATGTCTTTCCTCGAATGCCCACAACCGCCCGCGAGAGCGCGGCGTGTTTTGTTTTTTTCAAACTTTCAGCGCGCATAAATTCGGCAAGCCCCGGCGCCTCTTTTTGAATAACGGCTTTTGTCGCTTCGGGGGCAACATCGCGTGGGGCAAAGCCTGTGCTTCCAGTCGTTAAAATAACGTCAAACTCTTCGCTATCTGCCCATTGGATTAACGTATCGCGGATGATAGATTCTTCATCTGGCAAGATTATGCTTCGGACAACCGAACAATGTTCCCCGTGAATAAATGAAGCGAGCGCAGGTCCAGATTCGTCGGCGCGTTCGCCGCGCGCTGAACGGTCGGATAAAGTCAAAATTCCAAATCGAAGGTTCATCTATAATTCTTTTACAAACACAAGGTCTTCAGGTTGATGCCGCCAGCCGTGATGGTTGTAAAAATGAATTGCGCCTGCATTATCGGCAAACACCATGAAGAAAACGTCTCATGATGAAATGGTTTGTTTCAACAGGTTGATGAGGTCGTCGGGCATGTAGGGTTTAAGCAAAAAGCCGTTAGCGCCGCGATTCATACATTCTTCTTTCACGCTTGCCCCCGAAGACATAATCACTTTTACGTTGCGTGTCGCTTCTTGATTGCGAATCTCATCTAAAATATCTAAGCCGTTTTGCGCGCCTAAATGAAAATCGAGCAAGAGAACGGCGGGATTTTCTTTTTTAATTTCTTCCACAACGTTTGCGTCGGCATGGATTGAAACGATATCGAACCCTTCCATCTTGAGAAGAGTTTTTAACAAAGAAACCATTGTAACGTCATCTTCTGCGAGCAGTACTTTTTTGTTTGACATTCTTTTTCGCCTTTGTATTTTTCTTATTTTTTTCAGGCTTCTTTTTGGGTTTGGCTGTTTTTTTAGCGGGCTCTAAGGCGGCTTTGATGACTTCATCTACCGTATTCACGAAGATAAATTTCATTGTCTTGCGAATTTCATCTGGCACATCGTCCACATCTTGCTCGTTTTGTTTGGGCAAAATTACGGTGTGAATGCCGCTGCGATGCGCCGCCAATACTTTCTCTTTGACGCCGCCAATCGCTAAAACCTGACCTCGCAAAGTAATTTCGCCGGTCATACCTAATTGCGGTTTAACTTTTCTGCCAGACGCTAAAGAAACCAGCGAGGTGGCAATCGTCACGCCAGCCGAGGGACCGTCTTTGGGTTGCGCGCCAGACGGAACGTGCATGTGAATTTCGTATTTTTCAAAAAATTCGTGCGAGATTTTTAATTTCTTCGCGCGCGAACGAACATACGATAACGCCGCGCGGGCGGATTCTTGCATAACATTGCCAATAGAGCCTGTAATTTGAAAGCCGCGCCCGCCAGGCATAGCGGTTGATTCGATTAATAATAAATCGCCGCCAAACGAAGTCCATGCCAAACCTGGCACAACGCCCGGAATAGAGGTGCGTTTATTTAATTCTTCAGGTCCGAGGAAGATGGGGTGGTCTAAAAATTCTTCTACAAGTTTTGGCGTAATGGTGAAGCGTTTGGCTTTTCCTTCGGCGATTTTGGTGGCGGCTTTACGGCAAACCGCGCCGATTTTTCTCTCCAAATTACGCACGCCCGCTTCGCGCGTGTATTGGCGAATTATTAATCGCAGGGCGTCGTCGTTAAATTTAATTTCTTTTTCGCGCAAACTGTTTTCACGAATTTGGCGCGGAATTAAATATCCCCGTGCGATTGCCATTTTTTCATTTTCTGTATAGCCCGAAAGGTAAATCACTTCCATGCGGTCGCGTAAAGCGCGGGGAATGTAATCTAACGAATTGGCGGTGGCGATAAAAAACACTTGCGATAAATCAAACGCGACTTCAAGGTAATTGTCTCGAAATTCGTTATTTTGTTCTGGGTCTAACACTTCTAACAAAGCGGAAGAAGGGTCGCCGTGATAATCGTTAACGAGTTTATCTATTTCATCCAGCATAAACACTGGGTTTTTAGAATTCACACGTTTGAGCGATTGCAAAATTCTGCCGGGCATTGCGCCAATGTAAGTGCGGCGATGACCGCGTATCTCGGCTTCATCGCGGATGCCGCCTAACGAAACCCGCACGAATTTTCTTTCCATAGCATGAGCGATGGATTGCCCCAAAGAAGTTTTGCCAACGCCAGGCGGACCGACAAAGCACAAAATAACGCCTTCGCGTTCGCGGCGAATGGCGTCGTCCGATTTATCTTTTTTATCGTCTTTGCGTTCAAGGCGTAGTTTACGAATAGCTAAAAATTCTAAAATGCGGTCTTTCACATCTTCTAAGCCGTAATGGTCTTTATTCAAAACTTTACGAGCGTGGGCAATATCTAAATTATCTTTCGTCGTCGTTGACCAAGGCAAAGAAACCAAAGTGTCTAAATACGTGCGCACGACCCCATATTCTGCCGCCGCAGTGGGCAGACGAGAGAGTCGCTCTAACTCGCGTTTTGCCTGTTTCTCGGCTTCTTCGGGCATGTTCGCTTCTTCAATTTTTTTGCGAAACTCTTCTACTTCTTGCGCTTGGTCATCGCGCTCGCCTAGTTCGCGCTGAATGGCTTTCATTTGTTCGCGCAGGAAATACTCACGTTGAACTTTTTCAATTTCTCCGCGCGCTTCGTTCTGAATTTTCTGCCCAATTTGTAAAACCTCAGCTTCTCTTACCAATAAGCCGATTAATTTCTTCAGTTTGTTGTAAACGGAATCTAATTCTAAAATTTCTTGGGCGTCTTTCAAATCCATGCGTTGAAAGTTTGCAATGGCATAGGCGGTTTGCAATGGGTTTTCAATGGAGAGAATAGAATTGGCTAACTCCTCCGGAAAAGAAGGAATCATTTGCGTAATTTGCTGAAATTGGTCACGCGCATTGCGGGCGAGCGCGGCGGTTTCTATGTTATCTTCGTTGAGTTCGGGAGCGAGGTGAACCTCGGCTTTGAGGTAGGGTTCTTCTTGGACAAACTTGCCCAGCCGAAAACGCTCTAACCCTTGCACGAGCAAACGCACGGTGCCGTCGGGCGCGCGCAATAAACGATGCACGGTGGCAATTGTGCCGACTTTATATAATTCGTTCGGTCCTGGCGTTTCAAGTTCAGGGTTAATAGCGGCAACTAACCCCACCAACTTATCTCCGCTCATGGCGTCGTCTATCAATTTAACAGAACGCGGCACGCCCACCGTTAACGGAACGGAATTGTTCGGAAAGACCACCAACCCGCGTAGCGGGAGAATGGGCAATACGTCGGGGTATTTATTAAGCGGAAGAGCAGAGTCAGTTTGAGGGTCGTTTGAAGCGTTGGGGGTATCAGACGGATTCGAAAGGATAGCGGACATTAAGTTATGAAGCAAATCAAGATTTGTTTGTGCGCCTTGAAAAAACTGATGAAATCCAGAGCGCCGTTTTTGAGCAGGCATTGATACTATGAACCTTAAGTTGAATTTGGGAAAACGTGCGCCCCCGGCCAGAATCGAACTGACAACCTTTTGCTTAGAAGGCAATTGCTCTGTCCATTGAGCTACGGGGGCAATTTGCTTTATTATTCTACCACTGCTGAATTTACAGTTTGCGTTTGTATGGGTCTTAACCCGCGATACACACGCGCGCCCGATATGGTTCTGAGGATGGTCTCGGCGGGTCTGCCGAGGCGTTTACCTAAATCTTCAGCAGACATGGGAATATTGCCGTTTGCCAAAAAGGTGCGGAAGACCGACTCCACCATAGCGGTTCGTTCGCTTAAAAACTCGGGCATCAACGCGCAATGAGTGATTAAAGCATGTTGCACGCCGTCCACTTGTTTCACTTCGGCGGTGTCTGGGTCAATCCAGTCAATCAACTCGCCTTCTTCTGATTCTGCAAAGGCTTGTTGGTGCTCTTCGCACAAGAACGAGCGTAAAAAGACGTGCCAATCGCGTTCGTTTTGTTTCCACCAATCAAAGTCAATATGAAAGGGCGTTTTGACGGTTGGTTTTACTAAACTCATTCAACATCCTCCGCGAGGCGGAAGTGTAAATCGCCTACATGTTTGAAAATAGGATTTGTGGCAAGCAAAGCAAACAACGGCGCGGGCGGAACGCGGCGCACCAAGTTGACGCCTGCGTACAATTCCTGAGCGTGGACATGCCCTTGCGGATTCGATTTTGCTAATTCGCGCAACACATGCACCACTAATTCATCAAAGGGGCGTTTCTTTTCCCAAGCAGGGTCTAGGGCTTTAAAATCTGGCACATGAATTACCATACGGTCATTAAATTCAGCAGTAATGGCTTGCTTCAACATAGCAAATACCAAGCCGCCGTCTGTGCCGACCATGACCGTGCGCACCCAATCTTTAGATGAGCGTTGCGTCTTCGCTTCTACAATCACCTCGCCCGGCACATTGCTTTTTTTAATATGCACCAATGAGCCTGGAATCAATTGATGCGCTTTATACCACTCGCGCAAACCATATACATACCCATGTTGGCGCACCACCCAAGCGGGGATTTTTTGTTTTGTTTTACCGTCCACCAAAGTAAAACGCACGCGCGGAGATTCATACGCCGTGGGAAATAACTTGCGCGCCCGAGCCGACATAGGCAACGTGCCAGCGCGTAAGTGCGGGTAAATCAATGTAATGGTCAGCGAAGAAATATCGCCCTGCGTATCCGTTTCGTCATGCGGCGTTAATTCATCGTCTAATTGCGATTCAAGCGCCAACATAGAAGTCGTTAAACTTTCGCGGTCGTGCGGAATTTCCGTATAACGCAATTGCGGCGGTACTTCGCGCACAAAATCAGGCTCAAGCCGATGCAAACACCAAAGCACCTGCCCAGCCGCGCCCACTTCATCAAAGCGCGAATCGTTTTGTAAAGCGTAATTCAAAGAAAACTCAGCCAGTTTGGGGTTTATCCCCGCAGGCAATTCAATGTCTTTCATCAGCGCGTCTGTCGGCATAGGCTCGCCGCCCGCTATATCTAACGCGGCTTCCACCAAATTTAATTGACCCTGACTGACATCCACCAACAAAGCACGCGGAAACCAACGCCCAGCAATCTTCACAAGACCAGAGTCGGCGCTTAATGCCGCCTCGAGCGCTTTTTCAATCGTCGCGCCATGCTCGCTTAAAATCGCGTTGGAATTAATCTCGCTAGTTTCAGAAGCGGCAATCGGCACATCATTCAAACGGTGCCCCTCTAACCCTGCCGCAAATAAACGCTCGCTGTGGTCGTCCATTTCCACCACAAGCACATCAAAATTCTTAACAGATGGATTCACCCCCGCGCGCACGGCTTTCACTTTGCCGTGCTTCCAACCAATCGCCGGAAAAACCAAATCATCGCCTACTGCATATTTTTCTTTTGGCAAAAATCGTTTCGCAGAGGCTTTCTTTTCGTTTTCTTGCTGCGCTTGTTCGGCGCGCACGCGCGCTTCAATAAACTCAAACGCGAGGTCGTGCGTGGTTAACGGCGTCTCACGTTCAAAAAGATAAGCGTGTAAATTTTCAACATCTTTTGAATTGACTTTAATATCGCGCCAATAGTTTTCGGGTAAATTAAATTCGCCTGTCATACTCAGCCTTGAAATGTAATTGCCCCAAGATGAGGCGCACGAATTATACCTTACCTTGCAAAAGATGAGAACAGACGCAAGAAATCACATTATTTTTTCAGCAATTTCTCAACTTTCTAAAGTACATTTGAAAAAATTAATCGTCCCGCAGGTTGTCATCCATATCATTGATGCCAAATCAAACCCTGCGGGATGTCGCTTATAAGGATACAAAATGAAACAATATCTCATCCCAATTTTATTGACTTCGCTGATTCTTTCAGCCTGCGCCACAGCGACGCAACCGCCTCAACCTACCATTGAAATTGTTCCAGCCACCTCAACATTTCCTCCGCCCACACAAACGCCCTTCCCAACCGATACGTCTAGCCCAACGCCTGAAACGACTCAACCCACGCCTCTCCCCCCTACCGAAAACGCGGTCAGTAGCGTCAGCTTTTCAAATCAAGTATTGCCTATCTTTCAAACATACTGTGTGGAATGTCATGGCGGAACGCGCACCCGCGAAGGCTTAAACATGACTAGCTACGAAAACCTTATGGCGGGTTCATTCAACGGCGCAGTCATCATCCCAGGCAACGCCAACGAAAGCGTCACCGTTCAACTAATCGCCGCCGGCGAAATGCCCGAACGCGGACCGGCGCCATCCACTGAAGAATTACAAACGATTATTGACTGGATTAATCAAGGCGCAATCAACAACTAAATCGCCCAACCTGTTTTCTGATATAAAAGCGGTTTCAAAATTGAAGCCGCTTTTATTTTTGCTTTATAATGTTTGTAAACCACGAGCAAACAATGGACTCGCCTCAATTCCCCACTCCAATTATCCAACCGCAAAAAGATACGCAAATTTTTAACTACTATAAATTTCCAGACGTTTCGTTCTGGCAAGACGACCCCTCCACCCCGCAAGGAATCAACTTTGCCAAAATGCGAAATCAAACGCGCGGCGTAATCATTCGCGCTGGGCAAAACTTGTGGGAAGATAACGAATTCAAAATTTCGTGGCAAGCCGCCAAACAAGCCGGCATGGCGCGCGGCTCATACTGGTTTTACGATAGCCGCGCCAACCCCAAACGCCAAGCCGAAAAATGGGTAGAAACGCTCGGCAACGACTTAGGCGAAATGGAAATGTGGTGCGACTTTGAAGACCGTTACGGCGGGCAATTCACTGGCTGGCGGCACTGGTTTGACTTTATGGAACGTTTGCGAGTTTTAGTTCCACAAAAACAACTCGGCGTTTACACCGGCTTCTTTTACTGGCAAGAGTTTGCCGCAGGCGTAAGTTATTTTGGTCAATACCCGTTATGGATAGCCTGGTATAACCCCACACCGCCGCGCATTCCCCCAATTTGGAAAGATTGGCTATATTGGCAATTTACCGATAACGGCGACGGAGCGTTATACGGCGTAGAAAGCCTCAACATTGACTTAAATTATTTCAACGGCACAGAAGCCGATTTCTTAGCGCGCTACCCAAGCCCGCAAACGCAAGCGACATTAATTGCAACTTTTGGAAACGTAAAAGTCGAATATCGAAAAGCAAATTAATTAAAAGAACCTGCAACCCACACAATACATAATAGGAGAATGGTATGCCGCAATATAGCATGACGCCCATCAACAACGGAACGCGATTAAGAACCGACCATAACGTTTTTGCCACTGTCATCAAGTCATATAATCGCGGTCAACTCATTGTGGGAGATGAAGTTTGGGAAGCAGAAACGGATGGAGTCGAAGTCAAACGAGGCGATAAATGGTTACACGTCACCTCAGTGGACGGAGTCAACCTCACCGATAGAGGTTGGATGGCAATCATCCACAAAGGCGTGGCAGTATGCAACAACTTCAAAGAAATCGCAGACCCTGAACCGCCGCCCGCGCCGCTCTTCCCCGAATCCTTCATCCTCACCGACCCCAGCGGCGCCCGCGCAGAATATGTCTTCGTAAGAATTATTGAAGAATAAAAAGGGAATAAAAAGTTAAACCTGCAACGATATAATCGCTTCTTGAACAAAAACATTCATTAATCAATAAATTTCAAATATAAATTAAGCATAAACGCGCTTGTGAGAAATCACAAGCGCGTTTATCAGTCGCGGGGGCAGGACTTGAACCTGCGACCTTCGGGTTATGAGCCCGACGAGCTGCCACTGCTCCACCCCGCATCGTTAATGAAGCCCGCCGATATTACCAAGTTTGCATTAAAAAGTCAAGCATTCTTATAAAAAATGCAAATTGACTTTATCTTCAAATAGTACTATGGATTAAGAACGCTTGTTAAGATTTAGTGTATAATGCAAAAACCTTAACAAACTTAAAAGCCCGTCATTCTTAATTTTAAGGTCATTAAGGTAAATCAAAGTTAGGTGCGCTCCACTCAATTATGAAAACCACCACATTACTGGTGATAGAAGCCAAACACGCCGAAATCCCTTCTTTTGCAATGGATTTGCAGAAAAAGGGATTTGATGTCCATATTGCCGAAAACGGCAGCAAAGCCCTTGCCCGCCTCAAAGAAGTTAGCCCAAGTTTGGTAGTCGTCAATGCGGCGTCGCTCCGTAGCACTGGCATTCGCATTTGCCAAGCGTTGCGCGAAAAAGATTCAAAACTCCCCATCATCTTAATTCTGGAAGATGAAATCGAAGTCAACAAAAATTTAGCCGATGCCGTTCTAGTTCTACCGTTCACCGTGCAAAAATTAGCGAACCGCATCAAACCATTATTACCCGGCGACGGTAAAAACGTTTTACATCTCGGTCCCATCCGTTTAGACTTAGAAAAACGCCGCGTGCGCTGCATGGGCAAAAGCACAAAACTCACGCCGCGCCTTGTTACCCTATTGCAACTGCTCATGGAAAAACACGGCGAAGTCGTTGAACGCGAACCGCTATTCAAAAAAGCATGGGAAACCAATTACACAGGCGATACCCGCACCCTCGATGTTCACATCTCATGGCTGCGCCAAGCCATTGAACTTGACCCCAACAACCCCAAACTGCTCAAAACCGTGCGCGGCGTGGGCTATCGCCTAGACGTGTAATTGAAAACGCTTGCCTTCCACGGTGATTAATCGGATGCAAACCTTGCCTCCGATTTTTATTTTTAACTCCATCGAAATCTCCCCGCTTCTCCCATGACGTTGAGCCTGAGCGACGCTCCTGAACATTTTCCCATCCCATGCAGAATCTACTTCCCAAAAATCTACATGCAACGAAGTTTGAATTTGAACCCTATCGCCGACAATTTTTACTTTTATCTTTTTAGATTTATTAGCCGCTTCGTTTTTTACAGCCGCATCGCGCTCAAATGTAAAAACAGATTTCGTCTGAAACAATCTCGCGCGCAAAGTTTGCGCCGCCCGCATCGATTCATCGCAAGCGATAAACCTTCTCCCGTTCTTTGCCGCAACCAAACAGGTTGTGCCAGAGCCTGAGAAAAAATCGGCAACCAAGTCGTTTTTATTAGAAGAGGCCAAAATAATTCGTTCCAGCAAGGCTTCTGGCTTTTGAGTGGGGTAACCTGTTCTTTCGCTATGCAAACGCGCCACCACAGGAAAATACCACCAATCTTCTGGCACTTTCCCTCTTTCTAAATCAGGCTCTTTGCCAAACCCCGCCTTAGGCGACGACCTAAAAGTGGTTACAGTGCTTTGGCTATACGGTTCACGCACGTCATCAGCGTTAAAAATATAATTTTTACTTTTTCCATACATCAAAATCGTATCGTGTTTTCTATTGAATGCGGAACGAATCGGCGAAGGTCCATGATATGCCCAAATAATTTCGTTGATGAAGTTTTCAGCGCCGAATATTTCGTCTAAAATCAATCGGGCATACGCGTCAGCGTGCCAGTCGAGGTGGAGGTACAAAGTTCCAGTCGGAGAGAGCAGTTTCCACATCAGAAAGAGGCGGTCGTATAAAAATTGCAAATAATCGTCAAGCGTGTTCCAAGAATCATGATAGCCTTCCGCCAATTTCCATTTAGAAGGTTTACGCGAATCTTCGCCCTTTCCAATACGGGCGGGAAATTTTCGGTTGGTAAAAAACGGCGGGTCGGCATAAATTAAGTTAATTTTGTTTTCGTATTCAGGCAACAACGCCGCCATAACGTTGAGATTATCCCCAAGAATCACACGCCCAGTGGGGCGAGCGTTTGGGTAACCGTGACCTTTTGGAAATGTAATTGAATCTTGAATCAGCGTAGCAGGTTGAGGCGTAGAAAGACGCTTACCCGTCCAGTGAAAAGTTGGCATAAATGTATTGTATCTTAAGTGAAATTAAAAGGATGCGCCGCGTTGATGGCGAGCAACGCGGCGCAATTTTACTATATCCATAGGCTAATAATGAATCTCAACCATTGTGCCAAGCCCGCGCGTGGCGACGGCATCGGGCTTAGAAATGGGCAACGCCCAACGAAACAGCCAATTGGCTTCGTCGTTGCGCATGTTGATACAACCCTTGCTCATTGGCGTTCCAAAATTTTCATGCCAGTAAGTGCCGTGAAAGGCATGACCCTGACGCGTGAAGAACAGCGTCCACGGCACGCCGGGCAACACATAGTTATCCACATCGGCTAATAAATTTCCCGTAGTTTGCGAGCTAAAGTAACTGTAGCCCATGTGCTTGGCTGGGACTTTATCTAATATTGAATATTCGCCCGCTGGCGTAGTGGTTGGAATTCCCGTTCCGCCCGTTGGGTCGCCTGGAATGCCTGAAGAGATGTTGGTTTCAAACACTGTGCTGCCATATTCATAGGCATACAACATTTGCGTTGAAAGGTTCAATTCAATTCGTTTCTGTTCGTATGGCACATCAGGAGATATAGGCGCGAGATATTCTTGCGGAAAAATACGAACGTGAATAGCCGGCACATAATATGAAACGTTTGAATCGAGTTCATCAAAAATACGATACCATGCCCCTTTATAATCCGCCATTTCTGGACCTTCTTCTACCGCTTCAATCCAATGCACCGAGCCGTAATACAACGGCGGCGACAGAGGTTGCCAGCCAAACGCTTGTGAAAAACGATAAGGCGTGGTGAACGGCACAGAAATATCGCCCAAAACGCGCGTGCCTTCCGGAATAGATGAAAGCGGCGTTTGGTAAATTGTTTTTACTTTTTGCAAACGCCCGCGATGAATATACCCGCCCCACACGCGATACCAAACTGGGTTATGCACCGGAAGCGGAGCGGTCACCTCCTCGTACACATGCACCAATTCATCTCGATACCAAGTGGATTGAATTGGGCTTTCGTCGGTTGCCTCTTTGCGCACGGGTATCTCGGCAGTGGCAATACGCACCACAAAACTATCGTCAAAGTCTGTTAGCCCAGGCAAAAACGGAGAAAACGCCAAACCGCCTAAAGTAAGCCCGCTTAATTTGAGAAAATCTCTACGAGAAAATTTTTGATTCATACGAAAAATTGTACCCGAGAAAGTTTAAGAATTAATGAGAATTATCTTTACGCAAAGCCGAAAGCCAAAAACAAAACTGCCTCCTAAAACAGAAGGCAGTTGGAATATTCAATTGGTATTTGATTACGCTTCCACTGTTTCCACAATCATATCTTTCAGCAATATTTCAAGCGCCATAGAATGCCCGCAGCGCTTATGCGTGAGAAAAAACTCACAATCGCAACTAAACGAGCCGTTATGATACGTTACATGATGGTCGTTATTATCGCCGTGAAACGTAAGGTCAAACTGATTAAACCGAAATCGTTTGCGGTCTTCTGCATATCGTTTTGCTTTCTCTAACTTACCAATCAGTCCGTAGTCCATGGCAAATCTCCTTTTGAAATAAAATAAAAAAAGACACGCACAAATATTCGCGTGTCTTTACTCAACAAAGTCTTTTATCTTCTCGAAATAAGCGCATAATGGCTTTACCTCTATAATCTGAGTATAGCCCTTTTCAAAAAAAAGTCAATTGCTAAATACATTTTGATATGCTTTCGTATGGTAAACGTAAGGTGAAATTTATTTGATTTTTATTTTTGATGAAGCGCCTCAACGCCCAGCCTTGCCTGACTACGCGCATCTCGCCTAACGAGAAGCCTGATTCCGCTTCGTCAACATTTTCCCCGCCCAAACGCTCACCCACGTCGTCAAACCGCATAGAATCGTCCCCCAAGCCATATCTACCACAGTGACTAAAAGAGTCCAATCGCGTAAAGTTGCAAAATTTGTCAAATCATAAGTCGCGTATGTGATTAACCCAAACAACGCGCCGCGAATTAAATAATTTGAGTCATTTTTCTTAACCGCCGGCTCAACTACAAAAAATAACAAGCCATAGATATATAACAAATAAAAAATTCCAGCCGCAAAAAAGTTAGCGGTATCCGCCATCAAATGCCCAATTTGCGAGCGATAAAACGACGGCGCGATTAATCCAAGCCAGAGTGAGTCTATGGCAAGGAAAGTGATTAAGGTGATGAAATAAAGTCTGAGTTTCATACTATCTCTTTCCTTTCGCTCACGCAGGGTTGGCAACCCTGCCATTATTCAAAATATATGGCGGTTACAAGACCGCCTGCAAGCAGGAGAAAATTTATTTCTTCTTTTTAGCGGCTTTCGTTTTCGGCTTCGGTTTAGCAACCTTTTTCTTCACAACAGGTTTTTTGACCGCTTTCTTAACAGCCGCCTTTTTCGCCACAGGCTTTTTAGCGACCGTTCTCTTTGTCGCTGAAACTTTTTTCTTAGCCACGGCTTTTTTCTTTCGGCTTTCTTCTTTCTTCTTTACCGCTTTTTTAGCGACGGCTTTTTTCTTTCCATTTTCCGCTTTCTGTTTTAACGCCTTCTTAGCAAGCGTTTTTTGTTTAATTTCTTCTCTACTCCCAAACATCTCCACCCACTTCTCATCCATAGATTTAACGCCCGCGCCATGTAAATTGTTATTCAAGATACTCCATTCATTACTATTCACAAATCGAAAATCCATAAAAGCGTGGCATTGATAAGCGCCGAGTTCAACGTATAACCCCTGTTCCCAAATCTCTTTACAAGAACGGATATATTCCAACTGCGAAGCGTAATCTTTGAAAATGACAAAACCGTTTTTGGGCAAGCCCAAGCCTTCGGCAAGTTGGCTGCGCTTTAATTTTCCGCTAGGTTTATCTAACCAGGCGACAGAACTTTTTACCCAGCCGCGCGTGTCGCCAAACTTATTATGGTAGATAATAAGCCCGCGTTCTTCTCCTAATTTGTTGGAATAAGCGAACACGTTTTCATCTTTACCGCCATTGAGCAGATGAAAGTCGAAGAAGAGAAAATGCTGAACATCGGCAAACAACTCTCGGCGATGAAGAAGCGGAAAGATTCTCCATTCGTGGGCTTGAATCAAATTATCATCTTGCGTTTCATCTAATTTTGGGCGGCGAAACTCCATGCCGTATTTTTCGGTAAAGCCCTCAATTTGCCCGTGACCAAACATCGGCAAGCCGGGCAATGTGGCGAGCAATGTGCAAACGCCAAAATATTTATCGCCATTGCCAAATTGCTCAATGGCGGTTTTTTCGTCGGGGTTGTTCATAAAGTTGACATATCGCTTGAGGATTTGCGGGTCAAACTCTAATGTGTTTTTGATAGCCATGCGATATTTAGCGTTATCTTCATCGCGCAACATGTGCATAAACGCGGAGTTGTAAACGCGATGCATACCCAGCGTGCGCACAAAATAACCTTCCATAAGCCAAAAGGCTTCGGCGAGCAGTAATGTATCGGGAACTTCTTGCGCCACGCGGTCAACCACTTCGCGCCAAAATTCGTTTGGAACTTTTTCGTCAAACTCGGCTTTAGATAAACCGAATTGCGCGCGCGATGGAATCGCCCCGCCTGCGCCCGGTTCGGGAAACCATAGCCGCTGAATATGTTTTTTTGCCAGCGTCATCGCCGCGTCAAAACGAATGATGGGGAAATTTCTGGCAACATGCAAGATGACTTGAATCACCGCTTCGCGGACTACGGGGTTGCTGTAATCGAGTTGGGCGGTATCGTTCCACGGGAAAGATGTGCCGTCGTTGCCGTGATAGATATACCGTAAATCGCCTGTTTGCAAATCGCGGCGTTGAAAGACAACCGCCGCGTCGGTTTTATCGTAATAATGGTCTTCGAGGTAAATTCCCACGCGCAAATCGTCGGACAGATTTTCTGATTTGAAAGAATAAGAGGAATACGGCGAAAACGGCGAAGATAAAAACCAGTCGGGATGTTCAATTACCCATTGTGAGTCAATGCCCATGTGATTCGGCACCATATCGGCGGATAAACGAATGCCCCTCTCCCAAGCGCGCGCGCGTAAATTTTCTAGGGCGCTCCATCCGCCTAAATCATTGGCGATATCATACGAATGCAAAGAATAAGCGGAAGCGACAGCGTCGGCTTGCCCCATACGTTGCTTTATTTTTTGTGAGGCTTTGCTTCTTTCCCACAAACCAATTAGCCATAAACCTGTAAAGCCGCGCGATTTTAATAACTCTAATTCCTCATCGGGAATTTCATCGAGGCGTTTAATCTCGCGCCCATATTTTTTGGAGAGCTGAGCAAGCCAAACGTAAGTGTTCTTTGCCATCAACACCAAACTCGGCATCCAGGCTTGGTCGGGGCTGTAGCGTTCATATTCGGCATATTCTGCGCCAGAGAAATTTGGCACAACCGCTTCGGCGGTTAAAGTATCGGCTGGGTTTTGATTGCGGATGATTTCTTCTTTGATGTAATCTAAACCGCGCAAAATTCGGGCTGAAAATTCTTGCCCTAGTAAACGCCCCCATTTTTCTAACATAAACAATAATTGACCTTCCAACGAATCGGGCGAAGCGTTAATAGCGCCCATCAAAATATCGTTTAACGATTCGCCATCGGATAAGCCTGGCTGATTGGAGAAGAAGGCTTGCAGTAAAGTTAACACTTCTTTATAAGGCGTGGGCTTTAATGATGAGTCGTCGAATAAATCTATGTATGGGCGCAGGGCTGGGTTCAGATTTGCGTTTTGAATCAGCATCATTTCTTCAATGGCAGCAAAGCGCACGCCGCGACCAAAGTCTGCGGCGTTGGGTAGTTTGGTGGCAAGGTATGCGCCAGCGGAAATTTCGCCTTTGAAAACGGCTTTCGGCGGAAATTCTTCCGTAAACTTGGTTAAAGTTAAATCATATTTTGAGCCGAGGTTAGACTGTAAATGCCCCATAGCGCGCCCCATCATACCTGTATAACGACTGTGAAAATGCCTAAGCAGGATGTGGTAGGCTTCGTCAAGCAAAGAAATGGCATACAAGTCAGAAGCAGGCACAGGCGTAGAGCGAAGCGCAGAAATTTGAGAGGCAAATGCCCGCGCGGCGTTTAAGTCGGTAAAAATCACATGCCCGTCAGGGCGGAAAAAGTCTTGAGAAAAATTGTACTTAATGCGAGATTGACGGTTCGTGAGCATAACAACAATGATAACCGATTAACGATTGATTTCGAGTAAAATTTAGGCACATTATGGATACGTCGCTGATTCAATTCACCTTTTTGTTGTTCGTTGCCGCGCTCTATTTGCCAGTGATTTTCTTTACGCTTCAACGACGGGATGAAGGGCAAGCCTTTGCCATGTGGCTGACGGTGTTATATGCCCTAATCGCTATGGTCATAAACGTTACCGAGGCGGTTTGGCAAAATCAAAGCGATGCGTTTTTGTTTGTAGGCGTCAACATCTACGTTGCCTTTTCTTTAGCGGCAGTTTTGATGATTGCCCTGCAAGCCTTTTTGAAAAACGAATTATGGTGGTTGTGGCTTGGCTTTTGGTTGTTTTGGGGGTTGGGCTTGGCGCTGATTTTAACAAACGCGCTTGATTTATCGGACATTGTTTGGACAAACGGCAATTTTATTTTGTATCGTTCGCGGCTGGGTCCCGCTTGGGCAATTTTAGGTTGGCTAATTTTAATGATTGCCATGATTTTAAGTTTAGCCAATGCCAATCGTCAAACCCGTCAGCCGTTATTGCGTAACCGCTTAAATTATTGGTTTGCTCCTATTTTCTTCACGCTGGTTGGCGATATTTTATTATTCTCAGGCGTTTATCTTCTCACGCAACCGTTCCGTTTGGCCACCGCCGTCAGTGTGGCGTATGTGGTCATTACCCATTATGTGCCAGACTTAAAAAATATTTTACGCCGCGCTTTCATTTACTTATTCAGCGTTCTAGCCATTGTCGGTTTTTATATCGGAATGTTTTTGCTCATCCAAGCCTTTTTTGGTAAAACGCCTAACTTCAACCCTGTTTGGGCGGGCGCATTTGTGGCGCTGCTCATTGCCATTATCTTTGCGCCGCTCAGCGCGTTTGTTTCCAAAACCGTCACCAAATGGATGAAAGGCGACCAATATGACGCCAGCGTTACCATTCATCAATACAGCCAAAGCATTAGCAATATTTTAGATATGGACAGGCTCGCCAGCATTGCCGTTGGCATTATGCTGGAAGTGATGCAACTAGAACGCGGCTTTTTATTTTTAGTAGATACGGAACGTCAGGCGGACGGAAAACGCGTGTATAAACTCCGCTCTGCCCGCAGCCCGGAAGAAAGGCAAATTGTGGCGGTTGAATTACAAGAAGACGGAATCATCGCCTCTTACTTAATGCGGGAAGGAAAACCGCTTCTGCAATATGACCTCGATCTGTTACCCGCTTTTCGAAACGCTTCTGCCGCCGAACGAAAGTGGTTCTCGCAGTTGCACGCCGAAGTTTACATTCCCATCTTTGCCAAAAAGCAATGGATTGGCTTATTTGCCTTCGGCGCAAAGTTAAGCGGCAACCGCTTTACGCAAGAAGACCTAAACGTATTAAGCGCCCACGCCAACCAAACCGCCGTAGCGCTTGAAAACGCTCGTTTAGTAGATAACTTAATGAGCCTCAACCAAGAACTACGCCAAGCCAGACGCGCATTAGAAAGAAATAATCAAGAACTGCAACGCATTGACCAAGCCAAATCCGATTTCATCAGCATCGCCTCTCACGAACTACGCACGCCGCTTACCGTGATGAAAGGCTATACCGAAATGATGATGGAAGATAACAGGTTAGACGCGAATCTCAAGAGCATGGTCAAGAAAATGAACGAGGGAACGATACGCTTGTATGAAATTATGGAATCGATGTTTGACGTGGCGCAAATTGACGCGCGAACGCTTAAGCCGCACTTGCAATCGGTAGATTTAGGCAAATTAATTTACGACGTTTGCGTGGAACAATCAAAAACCGCCAATGAGCGCGAACAAAAAATCACGGTGGCATTGCCTCCCCTTCCGCAAGTGAAAGCCGACCCGAATTTATTGAAGAAGATGTTCCATCACTTAATTCGCAATGCCATTAAGTTCACGCCCAATGGCGGGAAAATCACCGTCATTGGAAACCAAATTCCGCCCGTTATTAATTTACCAAATGGCGGCGTAGAAATTACCATCATTGACACGGGCGTAGGCGTTGACCCGAATTTACGCGAAATTATTTTCACGAAGTTTTATCAGCCCGGCGAATTAGGCAAGCACTCCACAAGCAAAACGAGATTCAAAGGCGGCGGCGCGGGCTTGGGCTTAGCCCTCTCGAAGGGAATTGTCGAAGCGCATGGCGGAAAAATTTGGGTAGATAGCCCAGGCTACGATGAAGTCAACTTCCCCGGCAGTCAGTTCCATATCATCTTACCGTTAGAGAAATTAGAAAATGGGCAAACTCATAAGCTGAGCGAAGGCGTGAAATACGGAATAAAAAGCGAAAACGAAGTGCGGACGTAAAGTCCGCGCTATTTATATCTGTTTTTTGTAAACTCTATTATTTTTATACTCCACCCCATTTAAGTTTTTCAAATCAGCGCGCATTTGCTCAGTGGTTTCGGCGACTTGCGTCATCTCGACATGCGTAAATTGCTTAAACTCCAATAATGTTTTTCCCATCGCATAATATAACAAAGCGTTTCCGCCATGCCCTTGATGTTGCGGCAAAATGCCCATACCATTAACAGAGACTGTATTGGTGCGGCGAATTTCGAGGAGAATATCCAGCAGACCAAAGGGAAACAGTTTTCCTCGTGCGCGTTGAAGCGCGGCGCTCACGTCGTGGAATGCGAATAAAAATCCCACTACCTCTTCGCCATGCGTAATTACTTTTATCAAACGATAATCGGCAATAGTCATAATATTTTCCACCACAAAGTCAATTTCACGTTGCGTGAGCGGATAATATTCCCAATTATTGACAAAAGCGTTGTTATACGCTTTGCCAATTTTGCTTGCCCAGCTTAATAGTTCTTTTTTGCTTTTGAAGTTTTTAATTTGTAAATTTCCGCGCTGCATTACGCGCTCGGCAATTTTTTGCACACGCTCTGGCATTTGAAATTTATCGGCTGGCAAATAACACGAGACAAAATCCACTTCTTTGACAAAACCTTGCGCCTCAATTAATGCCGGGTAATAAGCATGGTTGTAATTGAGCATGGTCATCGTCTGGCGATGCTCAAACCCAAATACCAGCGTTCCATAGCCATCTAACGGACCCATCCCTTTTGGACCAACCAACATATTTAATCCGCGCGACTTTGCCCACTCTTCAACCGTATTGAATAAAGCCGTTGCGGCTTCTATATCATTTTCACATTCAAAAAAATAAAAGTTGGCGGTCTTTTTATTATGATATTGATTGTAGGGTTTATTTTCAATTGCGGCGATTCGCCCCACATCCTTACCATCGCGCACAGCAAGGAAAAAATCCACGTCGGAATGTTCATGAAAAGGATGCTTGCTTCGATTCAATTGATTATACGCGTCAATATTTAACGGCGGCACCCACTGCGAGCAATTGGCATAAATGCGAAAAGGCAACTCAACAAAACGCTTAACTTGTTTTTTATTTTCAGTATCCACTTTTTCAATAATCAACATTCCAACCTCCGTTAGAGATAACCCAAAAACCAGTAAATCGTTTTACAACTTCAATGCCCAATTCTCTAATTCTCCAATTCTCTATTTTTCTATTTCTCTATCCTCTCTCCCTCTAGTCTCCAGCCTTGCCCCATGCTATACTTGCCTGCATACTACCACCGAGGCAACCCATGACAGGAAAAACTCACCAAGAAATGCTCGCCAAATATGCCGAAGCGATTGTAAAAGTCGGCTTGAATATTCGCTCAGGGCAGAGACTCATTATCACCTTAGGCGCGACGCGCGGCGTCCCAAATGAATTCGCTCCGCTGGTTCGAGAAATCGCCAAAGCGGCATACGCCGTCGGCGCAAAATATGTGGACGCTATTTTTGCAGACGAAGAAATGTTACGCATTCGCGCCCAACATGCGCCAAAAGATTCGCTTGACCTTTACCCCAAATGGCAAATTGACGCGATTACCAATATGATTGAAAACGGCGATGCATTGCTTTCGATTGCAGGCGCAAACCCCGATTTACTCGGCGGCTTAGACCCTGAGGTTGTGGGCAAAATGCAAACCACACATCTTAAGCATTGGAGCCCCATTAGTGAAAAAGTGACCACGAACGCAATTAACTGGTGCGTGGTTGCCGCCGCCGGCAAAGCCTGGTCGCAAAAAATATTCCCCCAATTGCCCGCCGACCAAGCGCAAGAAAAACTATGGCAAGCCATTTTTGAATCCACACGCATTGACCAGCCCGACCCCATTGCCGCATGGCAAAAACACATCGCCGCCTTGCGCGAACGCGCCAATTATCTGCAAGCCAAACAATATACCGGGTTGCACTACAAAGCCGAAGGCACAGATTTTACATTAGGCTTACCCAATGGACATAGATGGATAAGCGCCCAATCGCTCGCGCAAAACGGCGTTATTTTCACCGCAAACATGCCCACCGAAGAAGTCTTTACATTGCCCGACCGCAACCGCGCCGACGGAGTTATTTCTGCAACATTCCCATTAAGTTATGGCGGGATATTAATTGAAGATTTTCAAGTCGCCTTTGAAAACGGGCGCATTGTAAAAGTAACCGCCAAAAAAGGCGAAGCGGCGCTACAAAAATTGATAGATACAGACGAAGGCTCGCAACGGCTCGGCGAAGTGGCGCTCGTGCCTGCCTCTTCCCCTATTGGTCAACGCGGACATCTCTTCTACAACACGCTGTATGACGAAAACGCCTCATGCCATATTGCAATCGGGCGCGCTTACCGCTTCACGCTAACGGGCGGCGAAGAACTGACCGACGAAGAATTTATCGCCGCCGGAGGCAACGTCTCCCTTAATCATGTGGACTTTATGATTGGCTCAAACAAAATGGATATTGACGGCATCACCAAAGACGGACAACGCGAGCCAGTCATGCGAAATGGCGAGTGGGCAATACAAATATAACCATTGAAGCGCCCCGCAGGTTTTGAAAAAATGATTTCAAAATAAACCTGCGGGACGTTCTATTAAGGAACGACGCATGGCAAGAAAACCAAAACTCAACCCAGACGAAATGCTACAGTCTGAATTCAAATACATCACCCAAAACGCTTTTCAAGCCAACGAAGACCGTTCGCGTTTTTCATCGTATTATTTTGTCACAGTTGGTTCGTTTGTCGCCGCCGTTTTAGGTTCGCCCTCCGCATTAAACGACAAAACCATTGCTCTGTCGTTTTTTATCCTATTTGCAACGCTAACCTTCATGGGATTTTTTACATTGGCGCAACTTGCAAGGTTACGCGCCGCATGGCACGAAGCAGTCGAAGCCATGAATCAAATCAAAAGCTATTACATCGCTCAACATAAAGAAATTAAACCCGCTTTCAAATGGCTAAAAAACATCCCACCAACCGATAAACCCAACAGCATCGCCAACCTCATCGCCGCAGAAGTCGCTATGTTAAGTTCGCTCACGGCGGGCGCAGGCGTTTACTTTTTACTTACAACGCTCAACGAAATAAATGTATTCAGTTGGCTCATCATTGCCCTCAGCGCCCTCGTCAATTACGCCTTACAAATGAGACAATACAAAAAATTATTAGTGGACGACCATGCCTAGAAATTACGAAAATCAATCGCCCATCGCTCATCAAAGATTGCCAGAATACAAACAAAATGAAGAATGGATAAAAAATTTCCTGCATCGTGGAAAAATCGCCCGCATCGCCTCTCGTTTTAACGTTCAGCCTTTCATCAACGCCTCAACATTTTTCTACGATGAAGCAAAACATCGCATCGTCTTCCATTCCAACATAGCGGGGCGGGTTCGCGCCAATATCGAACAACACCCCGAAGTATGCGTAGAAGTCAGCGAATTTGGCAAACTACTCCCCTCCAATATTGCCTTAGAATTTTCGCTCCAATATCGAAGCGTTATCGCTTTTGGCAAAGCCTATCTAATAGAAGATGAAATTGAAAAGAAACAAGCCCTCCACCAACTGATTCAAAAATATTTTGGCGAAATGCAAATAGAAAAAGATTATCGCCCCGCAACCGACAAGGAGCTCAAACGCACATCGGCGTATGAAATCAAAATTGAGTCGTGGAGCGGAAAAGAAAACTGGAAAGACGCCGCTGACCAAAGCGACGAATGGCAAGCCCTCGACCCAATTTGGTTTGAGTTCTATCAATCAAAACCATTTGGAGAATAATATGTATGAAAACGCTTACCGCCGTCTATTTCATTGGCATATTCATTGAAATGGCGATTCGCGCGCCCATTCGCAAAGCTCAACGCGGAGACGCAAAATCAGAACAGCGAGTTACAACGCAAGAAAAAACTTTGCTTGGCTTGTTATTCCTCGCAATGTTCTTTATTCCATTGATTTATGCCTTCACAAACTGGCTCAATTTTGCAAATTACACATTACCCGCTTGGGCAGGCTGGCTTGGGGTTGTGATTTTTGCATTTGCGCTTTTCATCTTTTGGCGCGCGCATAAAGATTTAGGCTTAAACTGGTCGCCTTCGCTCGAAATCCGCCAGAAGCATGAATTAATTACAAAAGGCATATATCAATTCATTCGCCACCCTATGTATGCCTCGCAATGGTTGTGGGTCATTGCGCAACCTTTGCTTTTGCAAAATTGGGTTGCGGGCTTTTTGAATCTGCTTGTGTTTATACCGTTTTATTTCTTACGAGTGAAAGCGGAAGAAAAATTGATGCTCGATACGTTCGGCGAAGAATATAAAACCTATATGCAAAACACTGGCGGCGTGATACCAAAGATACAGGGAAAAGCATGAAATCATATAGAAAAGAGTTATGGTTTAACACCCAAACCCGCAGGGCGTTTATCAATATTACCAGTCAAGTGGAAGAAGCGGTGCGCGAAAGCGGAATCAAAGAAGGCTTGTGTTTGGTCAACGCCATGCACATCACCGCCTCCGTTTTCATCAACGACGACGAAAGCGGCTTGCACAAAGATTACGACAAATGGCTAGAAACGCTCGCCCCGCACGAGCCTGTCAATCAATATCAACATAACGACACAGGCGAAGATAACGCCGACGCGCACATGAAGCGCCAAATTATGGGGCGCGAAGCGGTGGTGGCAGTGACAAACGGCGAGTTAGATTTTGGAACATGGGAACAAATCTTTTACGGCGAATTTGACGGCAGAAGAAAAAAACGAGTGTTGATAAAAATAATCGGCGAATAATTTGTAAAAGAAAAGCGCTCCAATTTTGAAGATTAGAGCGCTTTTGCGTTTTTGATTAACGTCCTCTTCCTGATTCAAACTGAGAAGAATCCGCCTCGCTTTTCACAAGGACTGCGCGTACGGCAATGCGGCTAGAGTAGGTGTCGTTTCCTTCGTTGTAATCTTTACAAGTAATCAAGGTCAGCCAAGCGTCTTCCTCATGTTTCAACACAGTCATATTATATGGGCTGACAACGCTATTCACGCGCACTTCGTAGATGTACTTTATGCCGTAAGCATGAACAATGATTTGGTCGCCCCAAGTTAAGCTGCCCAACTTAGCGAAGGGTCCTTCTTCGCCGTTTGGCAAAGTGACATGACCCGCCAAACCGCTATTGCCTGCCCAGCCGGGGAAAGCGGTGCCTTCTAACCAACCTGCTTGTTCCCACAACCAAGAAACATCCCAATCTTCTTCAAACAACGGCACGCCAACAATGGGCATCTTCACGCCAAGTTTTGGAATTTCCAACCAAATATCCGTTTTAGTATAGGCTTTCTCGGCAGGTTGCTTGGGTAAGGCGGTAACAACATGCGGCGCAAATCCAGAATTGGGCAATACGCTTGGCAGGCGGGCATCGTCATCTTCTTCTACCAACGTATTAATCGTCACGCTATCCGAAACGCTATAAATATTCACAGGGTCGAGCGGGTCGTACCAGCGTTCGGTAGAGGCGGCGTTATGCGTTGAAAGTTGAACGGGCAAGCCATTAATCTGCGGGTCAATAGGTAGAGAAGTCCATGCCACAGAGGCTTCATTGACGGCGGGCGAGCCAAGCAATAAAGCGGTGAATGTAATAGTAGAAGTTTCGCCCAGCGGGAATACATCCCATTCAAACACAAGGTCGGTTGTAATCGGACCGCCCAAATTACAGTAATCGGTTGCGGGGGTGTTTGGCGCAAGCCCAGCGGTATATTGCACCGTGCATTCCACATAGCGCAGGTTGGGTGGTAAAAAGTCCGAAACCACTACGTCAAACGCATCAGTTTGGCTTTGCGGCACAGTATGGTCAATCACCAATGTAAATTGCACTGGCGTGCCAAGCGGCACGTTTTGAGTAGGCGTAGCGCTCTTATTAATTTGTAAATCAGGCTCCACAATAATAACGTCTGGCGCGCTGGTAGAGAACGAGCCGCCATCCCATGCCCAAGTAACGTTATTGCCTAGCGAAACGCCTTGTTGATTTTCAATCACATCTAACACAATCGCGCGATATTGAATCGTCAATTGTGTGGCGCTGGTAGGAGCGGGAATATTGCCAATGGTAAACGCTACTTGTCTGCCGGGGTTAGCGGGGTTGCTTGGCGAATCGCCAGAGTCGGTAATACTAGAAACCGCCGCGCTTGAGCAAACAGAAGCGGTAATATCCGTCGTCCCTAAGAAGGCGGAGAGACAATCTACATAAGCCAAGCCTTTATCCATTTGGTCGGTCAGCGTCACGTTTGTCAGGCTTACGCCAACAGGCAAATCAATGGAAACTTGATAAGTCACAATTTCGCCAATGGCCACATTATTGCTTGCGGTGAACGTTTCGCTTGTAGCGGCAATCGCTTTGGATAAACCATTATTTGAGCGGAAGCCAAAATCAATGGTTGGATTCGTCGTTGTGCCGTTTGAGTTATTCACCGTATTATTAGACGCCGCGCCAACGCTTCCTGGCGTGAGGGATACAGGGTTGCTATATACCTGACCTATTCCTTCGCCTACGCCGTTATCGTTGTTATCCGTGTTGGTATTTGGGTTACTGGAGTCGGCGCTATCAAAGGTATCTATCGTACTATCAAAGCCGACAGGAGGCGTGACACGCACAATATAATCGCCTGCGGGTAAGCCGTCGAATGAATATGTTCCGCCTACGTTAGTGGTTACGCCGCCCGAAGCGTCGTCAGCCGTGCCTAAAATGCCGTCGGGACCGACATTAATTTCGGTTACGCCATCGCTGGCGAATAATTGAACAGTCGCGCCAGCCAAAGGCGTATCGCTTGAATTAAACGTTCCATCGCCATTTACATCAATATATGTCAGGTTTCCTAATGCTACGCGGTAGAAACCAAAATCTACCGTCATATTCGCGCGCACATCGGGGTTGGTTCCTTGCCCAACGCCTGTTTCAAGGTCGCTTTCGCTGGTTGGCTCGCTATTGCCAGTTCCTAATGTGACGACTTGTGAAGCCACGGCGCCAGACAAACCGCCATACAAATTGAGTTCGCCGTTGTCGTCAGAGTCGGTATCATTATCTGGGTCTGGCGCGGCAGATTCATTGGTTGTGCCGTCAGATTGCATCGCTGCGCCAGAAGACCAATAACTCTGCAGAGCCCCGCCCGAAGCGAAGTTTGAAGCGGCAACCGCCACCACATAATCTCCAGCGGGTAAGTTATCAAACAAGTAATAACCGCCGTTCGTCGTGGTATCGCTGGCGAGCGCCGGGCTGATGGGATTGCCGCTCAAGTCGGCGGCATAGAGTTCTACCAATACGCCATCCACACCTGCTTCGCCAGCATCAATCTGACTGTTGTTGCTGGTGTCGAACCAGACGCGGTTGCCGAGACTGTACAGTGTGGGAACAAAGCCAAAGTCAAGGGTTGGGTTACTGGTTGTGCCGCTAGCGTTTGTAACCGTGTTATTGGTTTGTGCGCCTGCGCTGCCGGGGATGAGTGTAACCGCCGCAGAAGAGACCGTGCCGCTAGCAACGCCCAAGCCGTTATCATTACTATCGGTGTTGGTGCCGGGGTTAGCGCTGTCGGCAGAGTCGAAGGTATCTATTGTGCTGGAAGAACCTGCAGGTCCTGTAACAGAAACAATATAGTCGCCAGCCGGCAAGCCAGAGAACAGGTACAAGCCAGAAACATTGGTGAACATGCCGCCGGAAGCGTCATCGCTGGTGCCGAGAATGCCATCTAAGCCAACGTTAATTTCCGTTGTACCGTCCGCCGCATATAAGCGCACTTGAATATTGGCAAGCGGCGTATCTGCGCCATTGAATGCGCCATTTTGGTCAAGGTCGCTGAAGACGAGGTTGCCGACTTCAACGCGGTAGAAACCGAAGTCCACTGTCATATTGGCACGCCCGTCGGGCTGAGTTCCTTGACCGATTCCACTTTCAAGGTCGCTTTCGGTGGTGGGTTCGGTCAGTCCATTAGGACCAAGTGTAACTGCCTGCGAAAGCACTGCTCCGCTAAATGCGCCGGAAGTCTGAAGGACGCCGTTATCGTCTGAGTCTGCATCGTTATCGGGGTCGGGTGCGGCAGTCTCGCTGATTGTGCCTGCACCGTTGATGTTTGTAGCGGAAGACCAATAACTTTGCAAAACGCCGCCTGAAGCGAAGTTGGAAGCGGGCAAGACGACAACGTAATCGCCGGGATAAAGGTTATCAAAGAGGTAATAACCGCCTCCAGAGGTTGTATCGGTGGCGATTGCAGAACCAGTAGGATTGCCGCTTAAATCTGCGGCATACAATTCGATAATTACCCCATCTACCCCGGCTTCGCCCGTATCAATCTGGCTGTTGTTATTGGTATCAAACCAGACGCGGTTGCCAAGCGCGTAGGGGTAGATAAAACCAAAGTCGAGCGTGGGGTTAGCAGTTGTGCCATTGGTATTTGTAACCGTGTTGTTAGATTGCGCGCCTGCGCTGCCAGGCGTGAGTGTGACCTGCGAGGAAGAAACAGAAACAGCCGTGCCGGAACCTGCGCCGATGCCGTTGTCATTGTTGTCGGTGTTGATGTCGGCGTCGGCGTTGTCGGCGGCGTCAAAGGCATCGGTTGTGCTGACCATGCCAGAGGGAGTTGTGACGCGCACAATGTAATTTCCGGCGGGCTGCCCGGTGAAGGAATACAATCCGCCGCCGGACGTGGTGACGGTATCCAACACGGTGGAGCCGTCGCCGGAGAGCAGTTCGACTGTCACGCCATCGAGTGGTGTGTCATCACCAGAAATAAATACACCATCGGCGACATCATCGCGGAAAATAAGATTGCCGAGTTCCACACGGTAGAAACCAAAGTCCACCGTCATATTGGCGCGATTATCGGGCTGGTCGCCCTGACCTGCTCCGCTTTCCAGGTCGGTTTCACCGGCTGGTTCGCTGCTAGAGCCGAGTGTGACCGCCTGCGAGAGAACTGCGCCGTTAAACGCACCGGAGGTTTGGAACGTGCCGTTATCGTCCGATTCAATGTCGGTATCGGGGTCAGGCGCGAGGGTTTCGCTGAGAGCGCCAGTATCAGCGCGGCTGACGAGCGAAGACCAGTATCCTTCCAGCGCGCCGCCTGACGTAAAGTTGGAAGCGGGCAGGACGACGACATAATCGCCGGGGGTTAGATAATCAAAGAGGTAGTAACCGCCGCCGGAGGTAGTATCGTTGGCGAGGATAGGACCAGTAGGATTGCCGCTGCCATCTGCCGCATATAGATTAACAGTGACGCCATTGATGCCAACTTCGCCAGCGTCAATTTGGGCGTTGTTGTTTGTGTCGAACCAGACGCGATTACCAAGAGCGTAATAGCCTTCCAGGCTGCCGGTATGTGAGCCGCTGTCGGTGTAGTCATTGATGCCGCCGGAGCCATCGCGCTCGTCGGTTGAGGAGCCGCTGATTGAGGACCAATCCAAATTGGCAGTGTTGACGGCTGTGTCGTTACCGGCAAGGAAGGGCGGGGTGGGCGGACTGTTGACCGTGACTTGATAGGTTAGCGTGGCTGTGTTGGCGAGCGGCAGGGTGGCGCAAGTCCAGGTGAGAGTGGGTGCAGAAGCATCATTGCTTGTGCAGCCAGCCGAGGCGTTGATGGAGGCGGGAACATAAGTCAACCCGGCGGGGATGGTATCGGTAATCGTTAGGTCGCGGGCGTCTGCCGTGCTACTGCCGAGGTGCGAAACCGTAATGGTGAAGGTGACGGTTTGACCGTAGAGCCAGTTGGAATCGTCGGCAGATTTTTGAATATCTAATTCAGGCTCGGCAACCGTAACGAGGGTTGAGTCGCTGGTGGAGCCGCCTGTCCACGAGACGGTGGCGGTGTTAGTGAGAGATGTGCCGTTCTGGTTTCCAGATTCGTTGAGGACGCGCGCCACAACGCGGACGAGGAAGGCATTGTTGTTGGCGGCGTTATTGGCGGCAGTGGTGGTGTCGCCAAAAGCCAGGCTTAAATCTCCGCCAGAGCCGCCAGGGGCGGTAACTGTAGGCACAGCAAGCGTACCGGCGTAATCTGCTGCCAGCAAGCCGCCGCTAGCTGCAACGGTGGTTATCACTTGATAACTGATATATTCAAGACCAAGCGGCAGGTCGTCCACCACTTGCAGGTTCGGAGTTAATCCTTCGGGCAGTGTAACGAGGATATTAAATGTGACCTGTTCTCCAATGGCATAAGATGTCGGGGTAGGGGCAAGTTTATCAATTTGCGGTGAGGCAAGCGGAGCGTTTGCGCTGGAGGCGGCGGCGTAATCATCCACTGCGCCGCCCACGCCGTCTGAGCCGTCGCGCTCGCCAGTATCTGTGCCAGAGCCGCCGGGTGTGGATGAGCCAGTGGAATTGCTGGTCGTTCCATTCAAGCCAGGCAAGGAGGTGTAAATCAGGTTGGCAGTGTTGGGAATGATATAGCCAACGGGCGCAGAAGAGGCCACCGTGCCGGTGACAGTCACGGTGATGGTCTGACCGGGGTCGAGACAGGTGGCGGTAAAAGTGAGAGCGCTGCCGCTAAACAAGCCGCCGTTGTGGCTGAATGCGGTCGCGCCAGAGCCGTTGCCTGTGCAGGTCGCGCCTTGAGTGGAGGTAACGCTGGAAACGGTCAGCCCGGTTAAATTGGTATCGAAGGTGTCGGTCAGGGCAAGGTCGAAAGCGGTGGCGCGGGTTGCGCCAGAGGCGGCGGTAATGGTCAGTGTATAGACAACGGGATCGCCTGCGTCAATTGGCGCAGTTGAAATCGCTTTGGCTAAACTAATGGAGGGTTCAGCAATTTGAACTGCGACTGAGTTCGATGTTGTGCCGTTGACGGTTCCATTAATTGAAACATTAAAGTTGTTACTACGGGTATCTCCAGCATCATTGCTTCCCGCGGCTGTATTGTTAATGAGTGCGTTGAATTCAAGAATGACGTATTCAGCGTCGGCATCGCTGTCGTTATTGGTCAGTGTGCCAAGTTTGAATTGCGGGTCGGTGCCATTGTTATAAGTATCAAAATCGCCCGAAGTGCTGTTTGAACTTCCGACGTTGTTATCAGCGAGAGGCGAGCAGGCAACTGGAATGGCCGGGGTTGTCCCATCGGCGGAATTACCGCTGAGGAAACAGTCTGGGTCGGTAATGCCTGGCACTGGCAGTGTGCCAACATTGGCAGAGGTGATGCCTGAGCCATTAGAGACGAAGGCGGCTTTGGCAGTGCCGTCATCGAGGTAGGTGAGCCCACCAGGCAGATTGTCATCAATCTGGAAATTGGCGCTCGTGCCTTCGGGGAGTTGCACCACCAGGCGGTAGCGGACGATTTCGCCAATGACCACACGTTCCGTGCCACTGACCACGCCGCTATGCGCTTCGGAAGTGAGAGATAGATACTTTTGTGGAGCAACACTATTGACTGTTACGCCGGTCTGTCCCTGACTGGCATAATCGTTAAGCGCACCGCCCACGCCATCGGCGCCAGTACGTTCATCGGAGTCGGTATTATAGGTAGAGCGGTCCGCGATGGAACCAGAGAGACTGGTCCATTGCGTAACAGCAGTATTGGTGAGAGTTTGCCCTGGCGCGGCAGAGTAATCTATACTTGCTTGAAAAGTGACTGTGCAGGATTCGCCCGGCTGGAACAGTCCGCCACTGGCGGTTAGGGTTGGGGCAGAGGCATCGCTCCAGGTTGGCGGAGTGGAGGCAGTGCAAGCGCCTAAGGTGAGTGAGGCGGGAATATATGTCAGACCGCTTGGGATGACATCGCTCCATGTCACATCATAGGCGGTAGTAGAGCCAGAGGAAGGATTTGCGAGAGTGACAGTAAAGGTAACAGTATCGCCTGCATCGGCGGTGGCAGGAGAGACAGATTTAGTCGTGTTGATGATTGGCTCGATAATAGTGACATTCGATGCGGAAACAGGACTCAAACTTCCGTCCGTCCAAGTGAGCGCAGCAGAGTTGTTGCGCTGCCCTCCGGATTGATTGCCAGCGACGTTCAAAACAACAGCACGATAGGTAATAGTGATAGTTTCGGTTGTGGTGTTATCAAGGTTGGTATTAACCAAGTTGCCGAAGTTAAAGGTAATCTGTCCGCCAGATGCGTCAATGAGCGGGTTGCTTCCACCGCCTGTTCCAGCAGTGCAGTTGGTACAGTTTCCACCCGCATTGAAAGTCATCACACTGCTATACAAGCCGTTATCGCCTGCGCCTGAGCCATCAGTATCGGGATTCGAAACAACCACCGATTGCAGGTCAACGAAAGCCAGTCCGGCATCGAGGGTATCCACGATTTGGGCATTAGGGAGCGTGCCTTCGGGAACGGTTGTTGTGAGCGTATACGTGACAAACTCGCCAATGACGGCCTGCGTGTTGGAATTTTGGGGCGTGTTAAACTCCGTGCCAGTCAGCGTTTTAGCAAGCGCTGGCTGATCGGTTGTGACAGTGGCGTTATCTTCGAGCGGTTCAGGCAGGAAGTTAGGACCGCCCTCTGAGCCAGAATAATTCAACAAGGAAGCGGTATTGAGATATGTTCCCGGCGCTACATCACTGCGAACACGCAGGTCATAGGTGATGACGATGACGTTGTTGCCGCTCGACGGGTCATGCGCCTGACCCACCCCGTCGCCGCTGGGTGGGTCTACCAGTTTGATGCCCGCGCCAAATAAAGTATCGGCAGTTGTGGGGTTATTGCTCAAGTCGGTATAGGCAATTGGGCCAGAGCCGTTGCCATAATAAATTTGCAGATTCAGGCTGTTCGGGTCGCCAACGGTTGGATATTCAAAACCAAGCGCATCGAAGGTATCCTGAATCACAATGTCGAATGCGCCATTGATGCCCGTACCTTCATTAACAAGGAAGATGGCAAAGGTCACCAAATCGCCGGCATCCAGTCCGCTCACATCGCTGTCAATGGGGCTGGTTGTGAGCAGGGTGGAATTAATCGTTCCACTCCAACGTGGGCCGGAGGAACCGGGTGTGGTGAATGTCACTGGCAAGGGTGGAGTAAAGGTCGGTGCGGGGTTATCGGTGGCGACAGCGCTCTTGGTGGTGGTCATCACCGGCGAGGTATAGGTGATTTCGATGATGGAAGCCGCTTCGCCGGGCGTGCCGTTCGTCGAGCCTTCGGCAGCATATGCTTGATTAGTCAGATGTAGATTATCGGCGAAGGGATCATTCTGTACGGTGACAGTGAAGAGGATATCAATTGTTGATGGAGAATTTGAAGTGGAGTCGTAATCGCCATACGACCAGCGCGCCCAATTACTTGTGCCATTATTGCTGAGAGTAGGAACATTAGAAGAAGGCAAAGCGTGATAGGTATCCCCTGGACCTAAGCAGGATGCCCCTGCCACTGGAATACCGCAGATAGTATTGCTATGAGATGTAACTTCAATTGCATCAAAGATAGGCAGTGGAAGATAATCGGTAATAAATAAATCTTCAAAGTCGCTTGTGAGCAGGGTATAAGTCAGGCGGAAGGTGACCGTATCGCCCGCGCCAACCCGAACAGGGGTTGAATACGAGGTACTGCCATTCACTGCATAAATCGCCTTGGTCAATGCGCCGCGCCCAATGGCAACGCTGGCAGAAGAATTATCGGGTTCGGTAAAGCCAGTGGGCGTAACTGTATCCGCCGTGGAGAGAATGCGCCCTTCTACAAATTCCTGATTATCAAGCACATCCCCCTGATCCACGCTGGGATCGCCGGAGGGGTAAGTATCGCTGAAATTTTCCTGAATAACAGTGCGGAAGACCACGCGGGCAGTAGTGGAACCGTCGTTATAACTGCTGCATGATGGGTCGCCAACCACACCGCCGGGCGGCACGCAACCGCCAATCAGGCGTCCGTCGCTGGAACGCAATATCATCTCATCCGAAATGCGAAAAGTAATGGTGGTCGTGCCGTCGTTGGGCGCCGGGTCGGCTGGGGTGTAATTGGGGCTGACAGTATAGTTGGCAGCGTTGAACGCGCCAGAAGAGTTGGAAGAGGCAGGGTTACCGATGATTTGCAATGTGGGTGTAAAGGAGGCATCGAAGCGCTGCCCATCGGAGATGGTATCGGTCAGCACAATCTGGTCGAAGACGAAGAAATCGGAAATTTGGACATCAACCGCATATTCCAACACCACTCCTGGCGCAGGCTGCCCGCCGCCCACCACACTGACACTCTTTTGGGTAGCGATGGATTTGGGCGTGAGTGTATGTTCGCAACCGGCTGGGTCTTGTACAAATGTGCCGCCGGTATCGCGCGCGTCAAGCGGCGTCCATGCACCGCCGCCGCTGGCATTGTTGCAGGATGCAGCATCATCGCCGGTAGAGGGATTAATGATTGATCCGCTGCCTGCATCGCGCAGCGGAATGTAATACTCAAAGGTCATGCTCACCGTGCCGCTGACAGAGGTGAAGTTACAAGTTAGTGTACCGCCGGGCAAAGACGGATTTGAATGCGAACACGACGCGCCGCCCGGCGTGGCGGTGATTAATGATAGAAACTGCATATTGTTAGGCATGACATCCGTCAAACTAAAAGAAGTCATCGTCTGTCCGGGAGCAATTTCGGCAGTGACAGTGTACTGACGTGGAAAGTTGGGACCGGTGGCAGTTTCATCTTCAGGCCCGTTATACGTCTTTTCCAAGGTGAACAAGATAGGGGTAACGCTGCCACTCGTCCAGCCGCTCAAAGTAGCAACAGGGTCGTCTCCACAACAAAAATCGTTCAGAGGGTTGTAACCGTATTGATAGCCGCCGCGCGCCTGAATAGTAAGCGGCGTTCCTAAGTCTGCCAGGTTGCTCATGGAAACAGTGACATCCACCGTCAAAGGCGGCTGGTCTGGCGTGAACGAGCCAAACGGCAGGCGCAGAGCGACAAAGGTATCGCCGGAGGTCAATCCGCACACTTGAAGCGGCAACTGGGTGGAGCCATCCATCATATACGGATGGGTGATACAGCCGCTGCCCGGCACAGTCAGAACGGTATTTTCGATGGATGAGCCGAGATAGGTGGCGCTGACAAAACTTAAGCCATCTGGGCTGGGCGAGCCATCTGGACCGCTGGTTGGAATGATGAGATCAATCAGCGGACCGTAGCCAGGGTCATTTGCATCGGGATTATCGAACGTAACCGTAAAGTTTACGTTCTCACCGATAAAAGCATGGGCAGGAACATTGAGCGATACACTCGGCGGCTGGGTAAGCGCCGGGCGTTCATTCGGCGCCGCCAAAGCAGGCAACGCCGGCAAAAATGAAAATAAATACAAAGCAATAAAGCATGTTCTTAAAAACAATGCCAAGAGTTTATTCATAGCACGCTCCAATAAGCAATCAGCCGCTTTTGCTATACGCCAACCCTTCACTCGGAAATAACCCCAAGAAAATAGAGATAATACAAGAACAACAATAACAAACCAAAAATCTCAAAATGGGAAGACTCAACAACAAAAGCTTTGCATTTTCTAATATTTTAGTACATTTTTGCTATATAGCAATGATTTCACTCTTCATTTTTGTAAATACTTATATAGCCGCCTGCGCCCCGTTTCGGTCTTCCCTAAGCGTTTGCGGCGATTGAAAGGCGGATAAAACTAAACGCCTTGAAAATAAGGCAAGTGATAAAATATCCTTATGTCTATCGTCCCCTCCATGCTTCCAGATTTTCGCGTGCGGCAGAGAGATTATCTGCTAGAAATTTCGCGCCTGATGACGCAAGAGTTAGATTTGGAAAAATTGCTGGCGCGAATTTTGCGCTTCTCCATTGAAATGCTGGCCGGGCAAGCGGGGATTATTGCGCTTAAACTTGCAGACGGTTGGAAGGTGGCGGCGGCGCATGGCATTGCGCCCGCTTTTTTATCTTATTTATCGCCCCTGCTAGGCGAAGAAAAAGTGCGCGAGTTAGACGTGAACGAACTCAACCGCATGTTAAAAGAGCTGACTTACACCGCCAGCATGGGCTTATTAAACGGCACAGGCTTGCCGCTAGCCACGCGCGGGCAAGTGATTGGCGTGATTTTTATTTTTAGAAATTACCCCGATGTGTTTACTCCAAACGACCGCGTGTTGCTCCAATCATTCGCCGACCAAGCCGCCATTGCCGTATTAAACGCGCAACTTTATGGACAAGTGACGTTTGAAAAGCAACGGTTAGACGCTTTGCTCGAATCGGCGGCGGACGGTATTTTGATTTTAGACGCGGCGCTGAATATTGAACGATGTAACGGCGCGTTTGAAAAAATGCTCGGGCAAAACCGCAATGAACTTATAAACAAAAATCATAGCGAGATTATTAAATGGAAAAAAGAGCCGCAAGGCAGCGCGCTTGAAGAATCGGTTGCGAATGGGTGGCCCCTCACGCCAAACGCAACGCTCTATGTAGAAGGCGATTTGGAGCGTTCGCTTTTGCCGCCCCTGCCAGTAGGAATTTTTTACGCGCCGTTAATTGACGAAGAGCATAAACTTCGGAATGTGATTGTAAGCGTGCGCGATATTACTCACTTCAGAACCGCAGATGAAATTAAAGCGACTTTTATTTCAATTGTGAGTCATGAATTACGCACGCCTGTGGCTTTGATTAAAGGCTACGCTTCGACCTTGCGCCGAGACGACGCAAAGTGGGATAAACGCACCATCAACGACTCGTTAGCCGTGATTGAAGAAGAGGCGGATAGATTGTCCAAAATGGTGGATGATTTGCTCGACGCTTCTCGCTTACAAGCCGGCGGCTTGAGTTTGAATCAGGCTGACGTTTCATTGCCCAATTTGGCGCAAAGAGTCGAGGCGCGTTTTTCCGCTCAATCGCCAAAACATAAAATTATCACAGACTTTCCGGAAAACTTTCCCATTATTCTTGGCGATGAAAATCGTTTGGAACAAGTAATTTCAAATTTGGTGTCAAATTCCTTAAAGTATGCCGGCGAGGGCGAAATTAAAATCAGCGGCTCGGTAACGCCTAACCAAGTTATCGTTTGCGTGAGCGACCAAGGACCCGGCATTGACGCGAAAGATATTCCGCATATTTTTGATCGGTTCTATCGTTCGACCTCCGCAGTGAAACAGACGAAAGGCGCTGGGTTGGGGCTTTACTTGGCGCGCGCCATTGTGGAAGCGCACGGCGGGCGCATCTGGGCAGACGCTTCGGTGGGTTCGGGCGCGCGGATTTGTTTTTCGCTTCCTAGGTAATCGCTGGCAGGATACAGGCTCTCGGCGGCTTAAGCGCAAAGAGTAAATGCGCCAATAACCCTCCCCTAGAACCTCTTCAAAGAAAGTTAGAAAAAGGTACAATTCAATATATTTCACTCAAAAGGATTTTCCATGCCGACCATTCCCCCACGAAAGAAAGTTAACAAAAAATATACTTGGAACAAAGAAAGCGTGTTCAAAACCCCAAAAGATTGGGAAACCGCGCTCAAATCGGTTTTAGACGATATTCCGAACGTAAAAAAGTATGAAGGCAAATTAAGCGAAAGCGCCGATACGCTTTTAGAGGCTATGGGGGCGATTGAAAATTTAATTCGCCGCGCGCAGACAGTGTTTATGTACGCTCAATTTGAATACGCAGTAGATACCACTAATCAAGCCGCCGCTGGCATGGTGGGCAAAGCCTCTAGCATGGCAGGGCAAGTCGCTGCGGCGACTTCTTTCTTAAACCCTGAGTTGATTCAGATTGGCAAAGAAAAATTAGACGCATGGATGAAAGCAAACGAAAGGCTGGCGGTTTATCAACATAATTTTGACGATTTATTCCGCCAACAAGCGCATGTGCGCTCGGCGGAAGTGGAAGAAATTTTAGGCATGTTAGCCGACCCATTTAGCGGACCAAGCAACAGTACGAGTATGTTGGTGAACGCCGATTTCAAATTTGCTCCTGCGAAAAACAGTAAAGGCAAAAAAGTGGAAGTGACGCAGGGCAATTATCACAACGCTTTAATGGAAGACCCCGATAGAAAATTGCGCCAAAGCGCGTTTGAGAGTTATCACGACAAGCATATTGAATTCAAAAACACCTTAGCCGCCAATTTAAGCGCTTCTATTAGCGCCAATGTTTTCAATATGCGCGTGCGAAAGTTTGAGTCTTCGCTTTCGGCTTCGTTGTTTAATAATAATATTCCAGACGAAGTGTTTCATAACTTAATTAACACTTTCAAAAAGAAATTGCCCATTTGGCATCGGTATTTTGAAATTAAGCGCAAAGCCTTGAAATTAAAAGATATTCAATACTTTGATATGTGGGCGCCCATTGTAAAAAAGAAGCCAAAACTTACATTTGAACAAGCAGTGGATTTAATTTGCGAAAGCCTTGCCCCACTAGGCAAAGACTATGTGGATACGGTTCGGCAAGGCTGCCTCAAAGACCGCTGGGTAGATTCAACCGTTAATCAAGGAAAGATGAACGGCGCGTTTTCGTATGGCTCGCCCGGCACGCATCCGTTTATTATGATGTCGTTCACAGGCGAAATTGGGAGCATGAGCACCTTAGCGCATGAACTCGGTCACTCGATGCATTCTTACTTAACATGGAAGAATCAGCCGTTTGTGTATTCGAGTTATTCGCTATTTGTCGCCGAAGTCGCCTCTAACTTCAATCAAGCGATGATGCGCGGACATTTGCTCAACTCTATTAAAGATAAAAACTTCTTGATTGCCCTCATCGAAGAAGCCGTGAGCGGGAATTTCTTTCGATACTTCTTCCAAATGCCAACGCTTGCCCGCTTTGAATTAGAAACGCATCAACGGGTGGAGCGCGGCGAAGCGCTTACCGCCGATTCTATGCAAAACTTGATGGCGGATTTGTTCAGCGAAGCCTTCGGTCCTAAAGTAAAAATTGACCGCCCGCGCGTAGGTATGGTGTGGTCAACTTTTAGTCACTTGTTTGCAGATTATTACGTTTATCAATACGCCACAGGCATTTCGGGCGCGCATGCCTTAGCCGGCAGAATCTTACGCGGCGAGCCCAACGCCGCCGAAAACTATCTCGGCTTTTTGAAAGCAGGCTCTTCCGATTACCCGTTGAATGTTTTGAAAAAGGCTGGCGTAGATTTATCCACCCCCAAGGCGGTGGAAGAAACTTTCGCCGTCATGGAAGGCTATATTAACCGATTGGAAGAGTTAGTCGGCTAGGTTCGCTAGTTTTATCTTTTTACAGCTACGCATCATAGATTAAGCAATTCGTAATCTGTGATGCGTAATTTATTCGTTTATAATTCGGTGGTCAAACGGGCGGCGAGCCTATCTTCGCCGCATTGAAACCACACACTAAAAATTGGAAATTGCTCAATGCCTCAAACACAAATTGCATGTCCTCGTTGTAAACAAATTATTCCCGCTAATGTCGAACAGCTATTTGACGTAACCGCCGACCCCCAAGCCAAACAAAGGTTATTAAGCGGGCAATCGAACTTTGCGCGCTGCCCGCATTGCGGCTATCAAGGTCGTTTAGCCACGCCCATTGTCTACCATGACAATGCAAAAGAACTGCTGTTGACGTTCTTCCCCTCAGAGTTGATGTTGCCCGTTAATGAACAAGAAAAAATTATCGGTCCATTGATTAAACAAGTAACAGACCGCTTGCCGCCAGAAAAGCGCAAAGCTTACCTATTAAATCCGCAAGCCAACCTTACTTATGAATCAATGATTGAAACTATTTTAGGCAAAGACGGCATTACGCCTGAGATGCTAAAAGCCCAACAAGAACGCGTGCAATTTTTAGAACGTCTGATGCAAGTGACCACGAAAGATGTTCGCTCTGAATTACTCAAACAAAACGAAAAAATTATTGACGAACAATTTTTCGCCTTGTTCAGCCGCATTGCGCAAAGCGCCATGCAAAGCGGGCAAGAACAAATGGCGCGCATATTGATTGACATCCAAACGCAATTGCTGGAAGAAACCGCGTATGGTCGTCAACTTAAAGAATCGGTTGGGGAATTAGAAGCCGCTCAACACGTCTTGCAAGAAGCGGGACAAAGCCTGACGCGCGAAAAACTTCTGGATTTCGTCTTAGAGTCCAAAACCGATGCGCGCATCCGCGCTTACGTTTCACTTGCTCGGGCAGGGATGGATTATCTTTTCTTTCAAACGCTTTCTGAAAAAATTGACAAATCCAGCGGCGATGAAAAAACTCGTTTGGAAAATATCCGCGAAAAATTATTGCAGTACACCAATGAAGCCGATAAACAAGCCGAAGCGCGTTACAAACAAGCGCAAGAATTTTTGGATAAATTATTAGAACAAGAAGATATTGAAAAAGCAACGCGTGAAAATTTGGAAGGCTTCACCCAAGATTCAGTTGACCTTGCTCAACAAATGTTACGCCAAGCCTCTGAAAAAAATGATTACACACGCATGGGCAAGTTGCAAAAAATGATTCAAGTGTTACAAGCCGCTAGCGCCCCACCCGAAGTGATGTTTATTGAGCAATTGATTCAATTGCCTGATGAAGCCGCAATCGAGTCGGCTTTGAAGCAAAACGAAGCGATGGTGACGCAACAATTTTTAGATTATCTGAGCGGATTGGTAAGCCAAATGGAATCACAACCCGATAACCCCGAAGCCAAAGCCATGGGTGAAAAGATAAGCCAAGTGTATAAAGTGGCATTGAAGTTTTCGATGAAGAAGAATTTAGGGTAAAATTAAAAGTAGGGACGAGGCATGCCTCGTCCCTACAAAATTTAAAACCGCAACCCTTCAAACAAATCTGTCTCCACTTCTCTACCCCCATTCACCAAACTAAAAGCGCGGAAAAAAGTTCCTTGCATGGACAATACTGCTACTGCCGCATCTTCATGGGCGTTGGCAAGTTCGCCCAATGTCGCCAATTGACTTTGATGACATTGAATCGCTTTCCATGCCGTACGGCAATAATCGGCAGTATCAATGCGTGTGGTAATCATCCATTCTTTCCATGGGTTTTCGCCGCGAATTTGGTCATCCACACGAAAAGTCATGTCACCGATAAACGGCTCAATCAACTTGATAAAATTTTCGCTATCCACCATGTAATACAATTTTGAAACGCGATGTGATTCAAGATTTTCATTATCTTTGTATGTTGAATCTGCGGCGCACACAATCGCGGCGTTTGTAAATTGTCCAATCGCAATATGGTCGGGATGCCCATAATTCCCATCGGGGGGAAACGTCGCCACCACTTGCGGTTTGATTTTACGAATATGCGTGACAATTTTTCCAATCGCTTCATGATGATTCGCTTGGTCAACATCGCCGTCAATATAATCAAGGAAAGATAGACTCTTCATTCCCAAAATGTTGACTGCATTTTCCAATTCTTTTGTGCGGATTTCGCCAAGTCGCTTCAAGCCTGGATTCTGCTTGGGGTCGCCAGCCCAGCCTCTTTCTCCGCGTGAAGCGCAGACGAGATGTGTCTCCACGCCTTGCGCTGAATATTTAGCAATCGTCGCACCCATACCCATTGATTCATCATCAGGGTGCGCAAAAATGGCGAGAAGTTTTAATGAAGTCATGTTGATTCCTTGTTTAACGGGCGCATCGCATAACAAAAATTGTCCCACAGGTTTTCAAAATATTTTCAATCCTGAAAACCTGCGGGAGGTTGATTTATCTTTCTGAAACTTTTTTCAACGCTTCGGCGGTGATGTTATAGGCTTTTGCAAACCCAGCCACATACCTTCCGCCTTTGGGGGTGATGCGCCAGAAATTAAAATCCGTCAATTTGAATAACTGTTCTGATTCCGGGAAACGTTCTAGGTATTGTTTCTTCAGGCGCATGTAACCGGGCGCGCCGTTTTCAATTGGTTCGGCTTTGCCGCGAATTGAAACGCGCGCCAAAGTTTGCGGGTCGCTTCGCCCATCGTCGGTTTCGCAAATTAACAAACTGACTTCTTTGTTTTTTTGCATATCTACCGTATGCTGCGCCAAACGGCTGACGAAAATATAAAAAGCGGAAAAATCTTCGGCAAAAATATACGCCGCCATAGAAACTTGCGGCGCTTCATCGCGCAACGTGCCTAACGTGGCAATGCGCGTGCCTCGAATAATTTGAGCCAACACTTTCTCTGATTGTGCGTCCATCTTTATTCCCCAATGGGCGGGTTATCTAACCTCAAACCATGCCCGCGCACCGTGCTAATATATTGATGTCCGTGGTCAAGCACTGCCAAGCGGTCGCGCAGGCGGCGGATTAACGCATCGAGGGCTTGGTCAGAAACGCCAGCGGTTTGCTCTTCGCCCCACACCACAGAGACCAAATCGGCGCGCGGCACCACCTGACCTTGTTTTTCATATAACAACCACAATAACTTAAACTGCTGGGCAGATAATGGCGGCGCTAACTGTTGCTGATTCACCCACACCTGACGCGATTTTTGGTCCATCAGCAAACGACCTGGGCGCGAGCCGCCTTCCGCCAGCGGCATGGTTGCGTCGGACGTTAAGAACAAAAATTGTTGCGCCAGCGCCACGCCTAGCACATCGCCATCCTGAAGCATAACCGGACCCGTTAATTCATTTCCATTATGATTTGTTCCGTTTTTACTGCCCAAGTCTTCCATCGTCACGCCTTCGGGCGTGGGCGTGATGCGTACATGAAAACGCGAGACTTGTCTATCGTGAAGTTGAATATCGCAACTAGGGTCGCGCCCAATCATAATGGTATGGTCTAAAGCCCAACGTTCCCCTTTGAGGGGTCCATCTTGCGCCACAAGTATCGGATATTCAGATTCATGTTCCATAGCCAACTCGTTTACCGCCTTTCATAAAATTTCAACAAATTAGCGTCTTAGGCAGAGCGTCTCAAAAAGTTTTGCCGCTCAAGCCGCCGTCTCTTGGCGGCAGAAGCCTATTTTTATAAAATCTATTTCAACAGACGACTGAATCGGAAGATTGTATAGTTTATAATATAGCAGAAAAGTGAAAATCTGTGCATAATGAGATTGTAACAAAATGTGATACACGCCGAAACCATCACAAACAATCGCAAACGAATTTCGCTTTATAAAGGAGAAGATGCCCCAACCGTTAAAAAACGGGGAGGTCTTGCGTGAACGCTACGCCATTCAAGAAAAAATTGGTCAAGGCGGCACGGGCAACATTTACCTAGCGGAAGATACCCGTCTGCAAGGTAGATTATGCGCCATTAAAGAAGTAGAACACAACTCGACCCTCCCCTCCGATATTTTTGAACAAGCCCGCGAACAATTTTTCCGCGAGGCTTCTGTGCTTGCGCGGCTCGACCACCCCAACCTGCCAAAGGTTTCAGATTATTTTTCAGAAGGCGCGCGCGATTACCTCGTGATGGATTATGTGCCAGGCAAAGACTTACGCGAATTAATGCAAGAAGCCCGCCGCAACAAAAAATTTCTACCTGAACACGAAGTGTTGCGCTGGGCAACCCAAATTGCCGACGCCCTACACTACCTGCATCACCAAACCCCGCCCATCATCCACCGCGACATTAAACCCAGCAATATCAAAATCACGCCGAGCGGTTTAGTAAAACTTGTAGATTTTGGTTTAGTAAAAATTATGGCGCCCGATGAAGTGACCATCACCGTCATTCAAGGGCAAGGCACAGCGCTTTACACCCCGCTAGAACAATACGGCGGAGACGATACCCACACCGACCCACGCGCTGATATTTTCTCATTTGGCGCGACGCTTTATCACCTGCTGACGAATGAACCGCCGGCGGAAGTCCGCAAACGCTTCTTAAACACCCGCAGCCTGATTCCCCCGCGCGAAATTAATCCCAGCCTCAGCCCCCATGTCGAAAAAGCCATCCTCTGGGCAATGTCTTTACACCCCGATAATCGCCCGTTAAATGTTATAGCGTTCCGCAATGCGTTGCTGGGCAAGCAAGAAGCGCCGCAATTCCCCACTATAGACGTGTTAGGGTTTGAAACGCCGCAAATTACTATTCTTTCATCAGAACAAATTGCAAGTTATGTGGCAGGCGGGTTGTTTTTACTGGGGCTACTCGCTACTTTATTACGATAGTTAAGATACAACTTTCGCCTTTTCTATCATCCTACAAAATGAGCATAAACCGTCGGCTGAGGTAGGCTGCCCGCAGGAAGAACAAGCATGAAGGGAGGCGCGAGGCGCGGTATTTTCCACAAATAAATTCCCCTTCATTTTCGCGTCTAAAAAGCGAACGTAAAAAGTCATCTTGGCGCCTGGTCGGGCGTTTTCTAATTGATTCAGCGCCTCTTTGTAGTAAATTTGTTGCGAGCCTTCGGCAAATGGACATTCTTCATATATATATTCAATGCCGCGCGCAATTGCGTAAGCGGTCATTTCTCGCTCGTAAAAGCGGCAAAGCGGTTTCACTTTACGCGCCAGCCCGTCACCCGCAGGCAATACGGGACCTTGCCGCAAAAGATAATCTACCGACCAATTTAACGTATTGCCAAATAAAACCGCCGCTTCATCGTCAAGGTTATGCCCTGTGGCTAAAACGTCATAACCGAGGTCGCGGGCGATGCGGTTCATTTCATGACGCTTGGTTAACCCGCACACCGCGCACGGTTTGCCATATCCCCGATGACTGATTTGCGACAGCACGGGAATAGAATGCCCATATTCTTTTTCAATATCCACCACATGCAATTTCAAATGATGGGCTTGGGCAAATTTTTCCGAAAGTTGATAAGACTTATCTGAATAATTGATTCCCCCGTCAATGCCCAGCGCAAGGTACAAACCGTCCGCCTGATAGCCAAGGCGAATCAAAATATCCCATAAAGAAAGCGAATCTTTTCCGCCTGAAACGGCGACTAAAATTTTCTCGTCAGGCGTAAACATGCGGTATTTTTTGATAAAGCGCTCCGTTTGTTCTGGAATCCATGCAAGGAAATGCTCTTTGCACAAAGCCAGCCTGTGCTGGCGCATATGAATAGACGCTTTTTCGCCGCATTTTCTACATTTCATAGTTTTTCTTTTCAGCCGCCTGAAATAACGGCAATTAACTTAATTTCATCCCCGTCTTGTAAAATTTCATCTTCGGTAATCATCTCGCCGTTGCGCGTGGCAATGACCGCTTCTGGCACAATTTCGCATTTTTTCAATGCGTCTAACAATGCCATGCCGTGTTTCACTTCGTATTCTTTATCGCGTAAAATTAATTTAACCGTCATACGTTTCTCGCGGGGCATTATTTTACCAAATCTGGCTGGGTTGGTCTAATTGGGCGACCGCAATTCGCAAGGGCAAATCTGTTGTAGCCAAACTCGTCCTTGACATTCATTCATCCATATCGTAGCATATCCTCATGCGAATCGGAATGATGGTAGATAGTTATAAACCCTACATCAGCGGGATTACCAATTATGTAGAGGTAAACAAAGAATATCTCGAAAAGATGGGTCACGAGGTGTTTGTCTTCACCTTTGGAGATTTAGAATACAAAGACAAGGAAAAAAACATTATTCGCAGCCCTGGCGTGCCGTTATCCGATACGGGTTTTTTCTTATCGTTAAGATACACCCGCGCCGCCAAAAAACTTTTACAAACAATGGACGTGGTGCATGTGCATCATCCATTCTTAAGCGGAAGGCTGGCATTAAGATATTGCCGCCCTGTGCAAATTCCCATTATTTTTACCAATCACACTCGGTATGATTTATACGCCCAAGCCTATTTGCCTCTCATGCCCGATGCGGTCAGTCAGGGGTTGTTACAAGCGTATATGCCTTCGTTTTGCAAAGCGATGGATTTGGTGATTACCCCTTCGGCGGGTATGGCAAAAGTGTTGCGCCAATTAAATGTAGAAGAGCCGATTGACATTGTGCCAAACGGCGTAGATTTGCGAGATTTTAAATCCGCCAAACCGCTGAATAGAAAAAATTTCGGTTATACCAATAAAGATATTATTCTTATATACGCTGGGCGAATTGCGCCTGAGAAAAATTTGCCTTTCTTAATCGAGGCGTTTACGGGCGTCGCCAAAGCGATACCAAACGCGCGATTGTTATTAATTGGCGGCGGCACGCAACAATATGAAGAAGAAATTGAAACGCTCATTAACGAATTAAGTTTTTCAAACCGCATTCAATGGATTGGGAAAATCCCCTATCAGCAACTTCCGCAACATTTGGCAATGGGCGATATTTTCGTCACCGCCTCGGTAACGGAGGTTCACCCATTATCCGTCATTGAGGCAATGGGAGCGGGCTTACCCGTCATGGGCATTGAATCGGTAGGCGTAGGCGACACAATAGAAGACGGCGTAACAGGCTTTTTATCTACTTATGATTTGCCCGCCTTCACCGCAAAATTAACCCGCCTCTGCCTCGACCCTGCCTTACGAACCAAAATGAGCAAAGCCGCCCGTCGGGCTTCTTCCGCTTATGCAATTGAGCGCACCACAACATTGATGCTGCAACGCTATCAAGCGGTTATTAAAAAGTCTAAAAAGAAAAAACTCAACTGGAGCGCCAAACTGCAAAAACTTTTGCAAGAGTTTATGCCATGAGTCGACGCAATCTGCAACTGGGCAAATGGGGCGAAGAAACCGCCGCGCGTTGGCTGGCGGAACGCGGCTACGAAATTATCGCTCGAAACGTCCGCACGCCGTATGGCGAAATTGACATCGTCGCCAAACAAAAGGACATCGCTATTTTTGTGGAAGTGAAGACATTAACCTCCAGTAAAAACTTTTTCCCCGAACAGCAAATTACAACGCGCAAACGCGAACACATGCTCCGCGCCGCCGAGTATTACGCCGCCGAACATCATGTTCACCACTGGCAAATTGACGTGATTGCCATTGAAGGAAAACAAGATTCAAAAATAACTCACTTTGAGAATGCGATATAATTTTTAACGCACAGGCTCAAGCGAAAATAAAATTCTCACGAAGCAGAATCAAACTTCCCCGAAGAGAAAAAGCGGTTTTTCATCAAAACAACCAGGAGAATCATATGGCAGAGCGCGTCATCGGCACCGATGTTAGTTTTTATCAAGACGACCCCCAAACTCCGCAAGGAATTGATTTTGTCAAAATGCGCCAACACGGCGCTGCGTTTGCAATTATTCGCGCTGGGCAAAATTTGTGGACAGACCGCGATTTCAAAGTCAATTGGCGCGAAGCAAAAGCGGCGGGCATTCCGCGCGGCTCGTATTGGTTTTACGATAGCCGCGCCGACCCGAAAAAACAAGCCGAGTTGTGGGTCTCTTTATTTAATGGCGATACGGGCGAACTCCCCTTATGGGCAGATTTTGAAGATAACTACAAAGGACCGTTTGCCGGCTGGAAACATTGGTATAACTTTATTGAACGCCTCAAACAACTTTTGCCGAATAAAGAAATTGGCGTTTACACCGCATATTACTATTGGCGAGAAAATACAATTGCCGTAGGTATTCCAAACGCTTCGTTAAATTACTTCAAACAATATCCGCTGTGGATTGCCAATTACGGCGTCGCCAATCCGCTCATTCCTAAACCTTGGGACACATGGACGCTGTGGCAATTTACCGACAACGGCGAAGGCTTTCCTTATGGCGTGGAAAGCAAAAATATTGACCTGAATTATTTCAACGGCGAACTTGAAGATTTTTATCAACGCTTCGGCATCAGCTATATTCCCGTTCCAAACCCTACGCCAAGCAACGATTATCGCGTCACCGCTTCTCCATCGTTACGGGTGCGCGAAGCCCCCAACACCAGCGCCAAACAAGTTGGGAGTTTATACCTGAACGAAGTGGTTGAAAAAATTGGCGAAAGCGCCGATAAAAATTGGCTGAACATCAAACGCAAAGACGGAAGTTTGACAGGCTGGAGTTTTTCCGCTTACTTGCAAAGACTTTCCGCCTCGCCCGACCCTCAGCCTGAACCTGAACCCACGCCAGAGCCTACGCCTGAACCAACCCCAACGCCCACCAACAAATGGTATATAGTGACGGCTTCGCCCTCTTTGCGCGTGCGAGACGGCGCAGGCACAAACTTTACGCAAATTGGAAGCCTTTCAACCAATGAAGTAGTAGAAGAAATCGGCGCAAATGCCGACCGCACTTGGCTAAAAATCCGCAAAGCGGATGGAAGCCTAACGGGTTGGGTGGCGAGCGAATATCTTGCGCCAACCACCGCGCCTGAATATCCCACGCCGCCCGATGAAGAAGATAAAGATTGGTATCGCGTTACCGCCGCGCCTTCGCTAAAAGTCCGTCAAGGTCCGGGTCTTGAACACGACTCGATTGGCTTAGTTTATTTTGGCGAGTTGGTGGAAAAACTCGATGCAAGTTTAGACGGCTCATGGTTCAAGATTCGCAACCAAAGCGGAAACTTAATCGGCTGGAGCGCCAGCCAATATCTAATTAGCGCCAGCGGCTCCACCCCCACGCCGCAACCGCCGCCAACCACAATTCCAGAATATAAAGATAAACCTTGGTATCGGGTAAACGTTGCCAGCCTTGTCATTCGAGAACAACCCAACGCCTCCGCCAAAGCGATTGGCGGGTTATTGAAAAACGATGTTGTGCCAGCCTTAGACGACACCTCGCAACTAGGCTGGATAAAAGTGCAAAAGTTAGACGGGCTAACGGGTTGGTGTTCAAAAGACTCATGCGTGCAAGCGGGCGCCACACGCCCCGCCTCCATCTTGCAAAATGTATTTACGGGCATTACCTACATGCGCAAAGACTTAACCGCGCCGCGCCCTATCGTGATGCATGTGCTTGCCATTGATTTGCAAAATACAAAATTAGAATTTTTAGTGACGCCCTCAAAATCAGACGTGATTTGCACGCGCACCACCTCGCAATTTTTAGATGAATTCAAATTGCACGTGGCCATTAACGGCGGTTATTTTAGCTACTTAGACGCTTCGTATGACCCAAAGAAACTCTGCCCAAACGGCGGCGAGCCTGTGCGCATTAGCGATTACGCCGCTTCGCGTGGGACGATTTACTCTAAAAAGAAAACCGCTCAGCCTGTCGTTCACATTGGCAGAAAAAATCAAGTGAACGTAACGTCTTACGGGAAAGACCCAGGCTTTGGCGTTTTCAACGCCGTTTCGGGCGATAGGCTGGTGGTGACAGACGGTAAGATAGTGAAAACTTTAGCCGCATTAGACCCCGCTCCACGCACAGCCATTGGGCTAAGCAAAAATGGACGTTGGTTAACGTTTATGGTGATTGACGGTCGCCAAGATGGATATAGCGAAGGGGCGACTCTTTCTGAACTGGCAGAGTTGCTCTTATCTTACGGCGTTCACACGGGAATAAATATGGACGGCGGCGGTTCATCGGCAATGGTGATTCGCGGGTTTGACGGAAAATCGCGCACGGTGAATTCCCCAATTGATATGGGCGTACCAGGTCAACAACGGCGCGTAGGAAATCATTTGGGAATTTTAGTGAAACCATAAGCTCAATCGCCTCCCTCTTCAAAACAAAGATATAAAAAATAGCCTGCCCAAAAACGCAGGCTATTTTTTTATCAATAATCTTGTAATTCTGCGGCGCGCAAGGTGTTTTTCATTAACATGGCAATCGTCATCGGACCAACTCCACCGGGAACAGGCGTAATAAAACCAGCCGTTTCTTTGGCTTCGTTGAAATTAACATCGCCTACTAGGCGTTGTCCGTTTTTCTTTGTGGAATCAGGAACTGCATTAATACCCACGTCAATCACTGCCGCGCCGGGTTTAATCCAATCGCCGCGTACAAATTCAGTTTTCCCAATGGCGGCAATGACAATATCCGCTTGGCGAACTGTATTGGGAATATCTTTCGTCTTAGAGTGAACCACCGTCACGGTGGCGTTTTTTCCAATCAACAACAAAGCGGCGGGCATGCCCACAATATTAGAGCGCCCTAACACCACCGCATTTGCGCCTTCAATTTTCACGCCGCTTTTTTCAAGCAAATAAATACATCCATACGGCGTGCATGGCACAAACAACGGCTCACGCCCTTTTTGAGCAAGTCGCCCTATATTCAACGGGGAAAATCCATCTACGTCTTTTTCAATATTGATGAGCGATAAAACTCTTTCTTCGTCAATATGCGCGGGCATGGGCAATTGAACTAAAATACCGCTGATATTTTTGTCTTCATTTAATTTCCGCGCCAACGCCTCTACTTCTTCTTGGGTCGCTTCTGCCGGCAAGCGCTCGCTGACCGAACCCATGCCTAGTTCTTGGCAGGCTTTTCCTTTCGAAGCGACATACGCGGCAGAGTCTGGGCGATTGCCAATTAAGACAGTGGCTAAGGTTGGTTTGCGTTTTCCTTCTGCAATTCGTTTTGCCACTGCCGCGGCGACTTCCTCGCGCACTTGTTGAGCGATTAATTTTCCATCAATGATTTTTGCTGTCATTTAATCTCTCCTTTAATTTTTTCGCCATCTATCTCAATTAATTTCACTGTATCCACTTCATTCCAACGCGGGGATGAAGCGACGGCGCTGACGCGCAAATAATTTTCAGACCAGCCTTCCATCTTCCAGCCAAACTCGTCGTATTCGGTGGCGGCTTCCCATAATACAGAAACTTTTTTGCCGATAAATTGTTGGCGGTAGATTTTTGCCGATTCTGCGATCGCTTCTTGCAAGATGTGATTCCGCTTCTTTCTCACCTCAGGCTTGACCTGCCCCTTCATCCTTGAAGCCGCCGTGCCAGGACGCGATGAATAAGTGAAAACGTGCCCGCCAGCGAATTGCATTTCTTTCACAAAGTTTAATGTTTGGGTAAATTCTTCTTCAGTTTCGCCCGGAAAGCCCGCAATAATATCTGTGGTGATAGCGGCGTTTGGAATCTGTTTTCTAGCAGAATGAACTAAGTCACGAAATGAAGCGGTTGTGGTTTTGCGAAGCATGCGCTTGAGGGTGAAGTCGCTGCCGGATTGCAGAGGCAGGTGGAGGTGAGGCATGAGGCGTTTGTCTTCCCACAGAGAGAAAAAGTTTGCGTCTAAGTCCCAAGGTTCAAGGGAAGATAATCGCAATCGTTTGACGTCTGTTTCTTGCAGAATTGCTTTGACTAAATCGCGCAGGTGACGACCAAACTCTTGCCCCCACGAGCCAAGATGAACGCCCGTTAGAACAATTTCTTTTGAGGCGCCAGCCAGCGCGGAGTTTATATCTGCGATGACTTCGGCAAGCGAGCGGCTTTTGCTTTCGCCCCGCGCAACGGTGGTGACGCAAAAGGTGCATTTGTTATCGCAGCCGTCTTGCACTTTGATAAACGCGCGCGTGCGGCGATGAAGACCTGGAATGGGCGTGCGGTCAATGGGTTCAATATCAAATGTTTCAATAGGAAGGTTTAAGATTTTTGGAACGAGGGTATCTTTTTCTTGATTGACGATGACCCGCGAAACATTTGGCAAGGCTAAGGCTTCTTTGGGTTGAAGCGTTGACCAGCAACCCGTCGGAATAATCTCTGGCACGCCTGCGCGAGCAAGGTTGCGAATTTTGCCGCGCGAATCGGACGCGGCTTGGGTGGTGACTGCGCAAGTATTAACCACAGCCATATCCGCCGTTTCGGCAGCGGCGACAATTTCATGTCCTGCGGCGCGAAATTGCCGCGCCATGTTTTCTATTTCCGCTTGGTTGAGTCTGCAACCGATGGTATCGAGAAAGATTTTCATATCGCCTATTATGGCTGTAACGCTACAAAGTTATCAAAAATAATATCTACGCCGGGGGTGGCGAATGTGCCAGCCAACATGCCAATGTCGCCCGAAGCGAGGGTTGCGTCTTGCGCCTGCGCAATTTGAAATCCGTTGACATAAAAAGTTAAAGTCTGTCCTATGCAATCGGCGCGCAGATGATTAATGGCAAGTCCTTTGTTAATGTTGGCGGAAGATAGCATTTCGCTTTGACCAAGCAAAACGGCTTGACCGTCTTTGAAAAGCCCGATGCCGTAAAAACCGTCTGAGGTGATGATGAAGAAATAATAATCTTTGCCATTGAAGCGGCAAAGTAACCCAATGCGGTTTTCATCGGGTCCGGCTAATTTGCCTGTGTCCACTTCGAGGCGCACATCGGTAAAATTTTTATTTGGCGTTGACCAAAAGTTGGTTTGTAAAGCGTTCACCAAAATTCGATAACCGCCGCCGTCATAATCCATTACGCCTTCTTGCACGAGCATTCTATCCCAGCCTGTAGAAGCGGAGGCGAAGTCATCTTGAAATAAAACAGAGCCGGAGGGAAGGGCTTGCGGCTGTTGGGCAGGCAGGGCAGAACAAGCCGCAAGGCAGGTTATTAAGAGAAAACCGAAAAAAATTCTCATACGATTACGGCGTAGCGGTTGGGGTTACTTCGCCTTCCAGCGTTGGAATAGGAATGGGCGTCCATCCCATGAGTTTTGCTTGTTCATCCAAATAAAGTTTGGCTGAGCCTAACACTTGCTCCAAGAGCGGGGCGGTGACTGAATTCAATTGCTCTTGATTAATATTGGGGTTTGCCGAAGTGATGGAAAACACGGTCGTGAACAAGTCAATGCCTGAGTTCATATATAAAAGTTGATATTCTTTCAGTTTTGCCAAACAAGCGGGCACGCTTTGGTCTTCCGCTAGGCGCTTAATGCGTTGCATATCTTGCACAAGCGAAACCGTTTCTTCAATTCGTAAAGTTTGCGCTAAGCCGAAGGTGTCGTCAAACTCACGGGTTAAGGCGTGTAAGCGGTTGACTTCAGCGGGGATATTTTCAGAAGAGCAAACGTCTGGCGTTAAAGTTGGCAAAGCGGTGGCGGTAGGCAACTCTGGCGCTGAGGTTGGCGTGGGGGCGCTTTTTGTAAAACTTGCCGCGCCAAACACTAAAGATAATATTAAGATTATGCTTACAATTCCTACAATCAAAATCATTGGCAAATCGCGTTTCATAAACAAGCTCCAAAAATAAATTAACGAACGCTTTATTCTAATATAGTTTATTCAAGTTGTTATCCAGAAATAGGTTTCTTGAGTTCCCGTCAAAAACACTTTGTCCTCCTTGCGCTTCAAAACAGCCCTGACGAGGAAGAGGGAAACCGCAAACGTTCAAGGCGGCGGCTGAGATTAGATTTATAAACCTAAGGGAAATATTGATTAAGGAATTGAATCGCCAACGCGCGATACGCGCCCGAAGCGTCTGCATCGCGCACAAAAGTCAACGCGTTGTATGCGGCGGGGCGGTTATTCTGCGACAAATACGTCATGGCTAGGTGCAGGTGAGCGGGAAAATATTGCGGCGAAAGTTCAAGCGCTTGCAATAAGGTTAATTCGGCGTTGCTATACCGCCCAGATAAAAAATAGAGATAGCCAAGCGCATCGAGGTTGGCGGCATCGTTGGGAGATAAATTCACCGCTTGTTCAGCCGCAGGCAAGCCAATCTCTTCAATATAAATATTATGTTCAGCGCAAAACATGGCAAGCAAACGCCAATAGGTTGCGTCTTGAGGCGCAAGCCCAACGGCTTGTTGATATGCGTTCAAGGCGGAAATTAAATCGCCAAGTTTGGCGTGGGCTTCGCCAATGCCCGTCAGCCAGGCGGGGTTGGTCGGTTCAAATTCATTGGCTAAGGAATATTCGGCGAGCATTTGCGCGTATTTTTCTTGCCTGCTCCAATATAAAGCGCGTAAGCCGCGCACCGTAGCCGATGTATGGTTCAGCCACAGGGCTTTATCAAGTTCCGCGCTTCCATCGTAACCTAGTTGCTGTTTGGCTTCGCCCAGCCATGCCCACGCCTCTGCATGTTGATTGTTAAACGTCAGCGCTTTCTCAAACGCGGTATAAGCCAAATCCCATTCTTGCACTAAACCCAGCGCTCTGCCAATCGTCACATATTGTTCTGCCTCGTTGGTTTGCGTATCGGCAATGTTGAGGGCGGTGATTAATGTCTGCGCCGCAGAGTCAACTTCCCCGTTAAGAGAAGAAGCGCGATTCAAAACGCCAAAGGCTTCGTCTGGAGAAAATATCATCAACAAAATTCCCAGCCGATAATGAGCGTAAGCGTCTTGTGAATCAAGCGCAATTTGATTTTCGAGCGCGGTCTTTTCTGCCTGCCAATTTTTTTGCGCGCGCTGCGCCGAAGCCAATAGCCGATACAAAGCCGCCGAACGATATTTTTGCAATCCTTCTTCAAACGTCGTAATTGCTTTTTCGGTATTGCCCGTTTGAAAATAAGACGCGCCCAACCACGCCCAGCCTTGCTCTGAAAGCGTATTTACGTTTTGAAAGTAAAGAATCGCTTCGGCATAATTGCCCGCCTGCGCCGCGGCAATGCCGGCTTTTTCCCACAAATCCTTTTGCCAGAAAAAAATTTTCGCGGCTTGGGCATAAGCCTCAGAGGCGCGTTTGAAATCGCTTGCAAGGTTTGCGCGTTCGGCGTTGTTTCGATGCACAAACCCGCTCAAAAGAACGAAAGTGAAAAACGCCAACGGCAAAAAAATTGCAATAAAAATTTTTTTTCGTTGAGACATGATAACAATTCTACGCGATAATTGAAGTAGCAGTATAATCGTAAGCGATGAATGCATTCACCAGTTTGGTCCTCACGCAACTGACCGTTCCCCCTGGCGATTTAATTTACTTCATTGTGCTGGTGTTTGTCGTCGCCAGCGCGTTTCAGTCGGCGTTTAACCATTGGCGGGCAAGCGAATTTCCGCAAGCGCGGCGGGCGTTTGTGGGGCTGGGCGTTTTATTGGGCGGGCAAGTGTTAATGTTTTTATTCAGCGGCTTAGGCTGGCAACAAATCATAGACCCGAAGACCGTCCTCCCGCCTATGGACCGCGCCTTCATTATGTTTTGCATTATTTGGGTCACCTGGCTATACGCCTACCCCGAACCCAACCGCATTGCCGACGCGATAGCAACCATCTTAAGCCTATTTGTCTTAACCGCGCTTGGGTTAAGTTTATTAGCATGGCAGCCTTTAGTTGCCAGCGTAAGTTACAACCAAACCGCCGCCGATTTCCTTTGGCAAATTGGCTCGTTGACGCTCTCGCTATTTTGCATGGCGGTTTTATTCATCCGCAAACCCGATGGCATGTGGTATGGAATTATTTTATTAGCGCTTGGTTTTCTTGGTCACTTAGGTCACTTATTAACAAGAATTGATGGAAACTATTCCGGCATTGTAAGATTAGCCTACATGGCGGCATTCCCTATTCTTTTGACATTGCCGCAACGCTTCGCTATTCCAACGGGGAAATCTGCTTCTACACCCCAAAAACCAACTACCCTCAAATCAGATACAACAGGACGACCCGAGCGCCGCCGTTACAGCACAGACCCCAAAACATTCCACGCATTGTTAGCGGTAGCCGCCGAAACAAACCCAACCAAGATGAGTCAAGCCATTACGCGCGCCATCGCCCAAACCATGCTGGCAGACTTGTGCTTTATGATTTACCTCACCGACAACAACAAACAAATGGTGATTGCCGGCGGATATGACTTAATCCGTGAAGATAGTTTAGAAGGCGGCTCATTAAACAAAACCTCTATTCCTATGCTGGCAAACACCATTCAACGCGGCAGACCATTGCGCCTGCCTGCCAGCAGCACCTCTGCCGATATTCGCGGCTTAGGCGACATTTTAGGGTTAAGCAACCCTGGTCACTTAATGTGCATTCCTATCTTAACGCCCGAAAAAGAATCGCTAGGCGGTATTTTATTGCTCTCGCCATATTCCGATAGAACCTGGAGCGCCGAAGACCAAGCCTTTTTAACAAACATCGCCGCTTCGCTTGTGCCAATCATTCAACGCAACCAGCGCATTAACACGCTTGAAGCGCAAAACAGCATGGCAAAAGCGCAAGCCACCGATATGGAGCGCCGCATCATCGAGTTACAAAAACAACTGGATGACGCCCGCGCAGAAAACGCAAAAAGCAGTTCGGCAGATTTGGCTTCGTTAATGGCGGCGCAAGACGAATCGCAAAGAATTATTGAACAACTCCAACGTGAAAACGCCGAATTACGCGCCGGAAAAAACATCCCCGAATCTTCACCGCAGGTGGAAAACGACCTAAAAGCCACCCTGCAAGAATTGGCGCACCTACAAAACCAACTTGCCCAAGCCAATATGAAAATCCTTGAAATGGAAAAAGCCGAAAAGGGTCAGGCGCTTACTAAAAGCACAGAGCAAGCCGAAGTCATCGCTTCCATTTCACAAGAACTACGCCAGCCGCTATCTTCCATTGTAGGTTACACCGATTTATTGCTTGGAGAATCAGTTGGAATTTTAGGCGCGTTGCAAAGGAAATTTGTCGAACGCATTAAAGCCTCCACAGAACGCCTCCGAAACCTGACAGACGACATGATTCGCTTCAACACCCTCGCCACCGAATTAAGCGAACTTAAACCAGAACCAATAGATTTGAACGCAGTTATTGATAACGCCATGTCCTACACCAGCGCGCAATTCCGTGAGAAAAACATCACCATTCACTTAGATGTGCCAAAGAACCTCGCCCCCACCCATGGCGACCGCGAAGCCGTCCAACAAATTTTGATACACCTCCTGCAAAACGCCGGCGCCGCCACCCCCTTTGAAGGCAATATCAGGCTCAAAGTCCAAACACAAAACGAAGACGGCGCAGAGTTTATCCTCATCCAAGTCACCGATAGCGGCGGCGGAATCGCCCCCGAAGATTTACCGCGCGTCTTCACCCGTTTATACCGCGCCGATAATGTCTTAATTCAAGGCGTAGGCGACACAGGCGTAGGGCTATCCATTGCCAAAACCCTAACCGAAGCCCAACACGGAAGAATTTGGGTAGAAAGCGAGCCGGGCGTCGGCGCAACCTTTAGCGTGTTACTTCCCGTCGCTAGCGATAGCGCGCTAGAACCTCAACACAAAAAAGGTAAAAAGTAATGCGCTGGCGTGAGTTAGGAACTGCGCTCATTGTAGCGTTTGCTTCCGTTGGATTAGTATTTGGGGCATTATCTATTTCATTGGTTGAATTTATCCCCGAAGCGACGCCTTCGGCAACGTTTGCCCTCCCGCCCTCGCCTGTTCCAGTGACGGCAACCGCAACGCCCCCTCCTACAACAACCCAAGACCCTAATCTGGCAACTGCAACTTTTACGGTAACAAACACATTCCCTGCCTCGGTTTCTTGCCCGCCGCCAACAGGTTGGGTTGCATACACAATTCAAGCAAACGACACGCTTGAAAGCCTAGCCAGCAAATACCGCACAGACGTTAACGCCCTGCGTAGCGCCAACTGCTTATTAAGCGACACTCTAATTCCAGGCACATTATTTTATGTTCCGCCGGCGCCCACCAGCACTGCGGCAATCTGCTCGCCGGGCGCAGTGGGCTGGGTAAAAAGTTATGTGGTTGTGCGCGGCGATACGATGTATTCCATCGCCACTAATCACTACACAACCGTTTCATTATTGAAAAAAGTAAATTGCAAAAATACCGAATTAATTGTAGCGGGCGAATCTTTGTGGGTGCCAAATGTTTCCACGCGCACACCCTACCCAACCCCATTGCCGGGCATCACCGCCTCGCCATACCCCACCGACCCACTGACTGAAACCGCCCTACCATTTACTGCAACTTTTATGCCCACGAATACGTCTATACCCAATACGCCCACCGTCGCTTCAACGCCTACCGTCATTCCTACCTTAACTGCCAGCCTAACCCCATTTGCCACGCCATAACAACATTGCACGCATCCTCGCATTTTCCAATGAAAATAAAATACTTACCTGTCGTTATCCTTTTTACGTTTTTATTATCTGCCTGCGGCGCAAACGCTTCTGTACCCACCGAACAATCGTTCGCGCCGTTTATCTTAATCACCTCCGCCCCCAATGCAAGCCCCACGCCTACTCCCTTTCAACCTGCGCTTACAACGCCCACCCAACCCCCGCTTTTTTCTTTTGATATAAACCCCGCTTCACCCTTAATTCTGCCAAGCCAAACGCCCTCAGCCACGCCCACGCCTCAGGCGACGCCCACTGCCACCATTTCAGCCGAACAACTTTTCCCGACGCAAGCCGCGCCGCCTCCACAGCAACCCACGCTAGACTTAAATTCCCTGCCCCCGCTGACCAATAATGAAACCATCAACTTCCTCTTAATTGGCTCAGATAGAAGACCCACAGGCACGTCTCACCGCACCGACACTCTATTAATCGCAATCGTTTGGTATAAAGAAGGGCAAGTTTCTCTCATCTCTATCCCGCGTGATTTGTGGATTTACATCCCAACCGTTGGAATGCAACGAATCAATACCGCATACCAAAGCGGAGAATCAAACGGCTACCCCGGCGGCGGCAACGGCTTACTCAAAGACACCATCCTACAAAACCTCGGCATCCGCATTGACCATGTCGCTATGGTAGAGTTTGACGGCTTTCGCAAAATTGTAGATACCCTCGGCGGGATTGAAGTGCCTGTCGCCTGCGCTTATACCGACTGGCGGCTAATTCACCCATCGTATGACCCGAACAATGAAAACAATTGGTGGCTTTATACAGTAGGACCTGGACAAGTATATATGGACGGCGATTTAGCCCTATGGTATGCGCGCTCGCGCATGAGGTCAAACGACTTTGATCGAGGGCGTCGTCAACAAGAAGTATTGCGGACTTTATTTCAAAAAGCGCTGCAAACCGACACATTCAGCAAAATTCCCCAACTGTATAACGACCTCTCTAGTTCCGTGATTACCGATGTAGGGTTAGATGATTTACTACGGCTGGCTCCGTATGCCGTAAACTTTACAAACGCCAACATTCGCAGTTATTACATTCGCCCGCCGTATGTGCAAGGGTGGACAACCCCCGGCGGCGCAAGCGTCTTACTGCCCCAAGAAGAACAACTGCGGCAAATGCTAATTGAAGCGACCACTTTATCCACCTACGCCGCCGTCCGCGAAACGATTACCATAGAAGTCCAAAATGGCTCATCATTTAACACGCTCGAATCGCTTGCCGCTTCGAGACTTAACTACGCAGGATATCAAACCGTCATCTCCTCTGCCGATCATCGCAACTATACAAATTCTGTCCTAATAGATTTCACGCCAAATCAAGACCCATCGCAAAGACAAACCATTATCAATGTACTTGGCATTTATTCCGCTAACATCATTTCACTGCCAGACCCCAACAGCCCTGCACAATACCGCGTTATCTTAGGCTCAGAGTATCAACCATGTTTTAAGCCCGAAGAGTTGACCCATTAACCCAGTTGACAACTCACTCAAAACTCGCTAAACTATACGCAATGACAAAAACCTCTGTTGCCCACATCCATTCAAAAACTCTGCTTCCAGCCGCAATTAATGGCTGGGAAATGTTCATGCTTGACCAAGGACGCTCTCCCAACACCGTCAAAGCGTTTTTATCGGATGTTAACCTGCTCACGCAATATGTCGCGCCCGATAAAAGTATCGGAAGCGTAACCACCGAGGAATTAAATAAATTTTTTGAATGGATGGAAAAAAAGCGCGGCATTCCTTGTAGCCCAAAAACATTATCGCGCCGTATCACTGCCGTAAAATCTTTTTTTCGCTGGCTACACCAACACGGCGCCATCTCGGTTGACCCTGCTGAAAAAGTTTTACAACGCTCAGCCATTAGTCCCCTTCCGCAAGTGTTGACAAACGACGAATACGACGCTGTTTTACTTGCCGCAGACCGCCACCGCCGCGATAAAAAACCCGATGCCCGCCCCTACACCTTAGTTTACCTCTTGCTCACCACAGGCATAAAAAAAAGCGAATGCTTAGGCATTCACCTTAATCACATTGAGTTAGACGAAAAAAATGGACCCACCTTATTCGTCCGCTATGCCAGCCCAGCCAATCGTTACAAAGAACGAAAAATAGAATTAGAAGAAGATTGGGTCGTTGCATATAAAGAATATCTTGCCCAGTATCAACCCGTTGACCAAGTCTTTGCATGGTCGCCGCGCAGACTGGAATATTTATTAGAAGATATTGGCGAAGAAGCGGGCTTAAACAAACACCTTTCATTCGACATGTGCCGCTGGACTTGCGCCTTGCGCGATTATCAAAACGGAATCGAACCCGACGCCATACGCCAAAAACTCGGCGTATCCAAAATCCAATGGCGCGAGTTATTAATTAAGATAAAACAACTAAACGGCGAAGCAAAATAACAAAACCGCTTGCGGTTTGCAAACGCCCCAAAGGCTGTGAAAAACCTTTGGGGCGTTTGGCTTAATAAACTATTCCAAATGTTCTTGCGGGCGCGTAACAGAAAAATAAACAACGCGCTTGGTGTCTTCCTTCAAACGATGCGCATGTGCGGGGCGAAACCCCGGCACCCAAATAATTTCGTCGCCTGCGCATAATAGGGGCCAACGATCGCGGGCGCGTTGCGGCGTTTTTTCATTGACAAAAAAATCGGATATCTTTTGAGTATGACCTTCCATCCCCAATGGAGAGAAATGGTCGCCAGGTCGCCTCACTCTTAATTCAAGTTGTTCGGGTAAACCTTCGGCGTCTAACCACGCCTGATAAGGGTCGTCGTTCTTCTCGGCTTGTTCTTTGGCTAAAGCGGGCAAGCGCCAATGTTCAGAATGGAACTTCCAACCGCCCGCCAAAGAAATTGGATTTGAAATAGAAACCGAAATCGCTTCATCGCTGGGCATTTGGGGCCAAATATCAAACGGCAATTCCGCATTAGACGTGCAAACATAAATCAAGTTTGCTTCGCGCACCAAACACAAGCCGCCTTTCAAACCCACATTGGCATACGATTCATTTGCGTTAATCAATTGCACGCCGCGCTCTAACGCCTGAAAATTAATTTCAATGTTTGGGCGAAGAGTCTGCATGGCGTGTTTGAGCAAGTTCCGTTGTAGCCCTTTAGAAGCGGAAGAAAGGCGCATCGCGTCAAACGCGAGAAACGTTTCGTGCGCCTCTACAAGCATATCGTTCCACGCCGCTTGCAAAGATTCAACGATAAATTCATAGTCGCTTTTCAACAAATGCGACATGCGCACAACCGCTTCACGAAATTTCGGGTTATAAGTTTCTAAACTGGGTATTAAGAGGTGGCGAATGCGATTGCGTTGAAAATTTAACGAATCATTGGTTGAGTCATAATGCGGGCGTAAACCGTTCACCGCGCAATACACCACCGTTTCTTCACGCCATACGTCTAACAGCGGGCGAATTAACGGAATGTCGGGGTCAAAGGCTTTGATAATAGACCGATACGACATGCCTTTCAAACCGTTCATGCCGCTGCCGCGTAAAAAATGCATAAGGATTGTTTCCACTTGGTCGTCTGCTGTGTGCCCAACCGCCACCGCTTGGGCTTTATATTTACGCGCCAAATCAAACATAAACCGATAGCGCAAATTCCGCGCGGCTTCTTCTACCGATAGTTTATGTTTTTCGGCATACGCCTGCACGTCTGCCCCGTCAATTACACAACGCAACATCAAACGAGTTGCCGTTTTTTCAACCATGCGTCCGTCCGCTTGTGAATCGGGTCTGAGTTTATGGTCAAAATACGCTACGATAATTTGATAGCCCGCTTGGCGTAGGGTTTCCATAAGGCACAAACTATCAGGTCCGCCAGAAACGCCCGCAATAATCGGCTTATCTTTTACTAAACCGCATTCGGTTTCAAAAATTTTTTCAACGGATTCAATCATACTTAAATTTGATACAGTTCCACCAACACGCCGCCTGTTGATTCGGGGTGAATAAAGGCATAACGCTTGCCGTCTTCCGCTTTGCGCGGCTCTTCATTAATTAGGCGAATGTTCTTTGATTTTAATTGAGAAAGCATCGCTACAATATCGTCCACTTGCAGGCAAATGTGGTGCATGCCTGCGCCGCGCTTGGCAAGGTACTTAGCAATCCCAGAATCATCCGTAGTGGGCATCACCAGTTCAACCTCGGCGCCGTCTAGCGGCATAAACGCCACTTGAGATTTTTCGGCTGGCACATCGCGTAATTCATGCAATTCCATTCCTAAAGCGTCGCGCCAAAAGGCAAGGGCTTTTTCCATATCTTCCACTACAACGGCAACGTGATGAATGGATTTGATTTTAGGCATTGATTTTCTCCTCATGTCATTGTGAGCGATGCATTTGTTTTTACGCGAGACAATTTCAAATTTAGCGGTTGTAAACTATTTTAATATTTCCAGCGCAACGGGCAAAGCAAGTTTTGCCCATTCGGCATACATTTTGCCGGAGGGGTGTAAACCGTCGGGCGCGATTAAATCAGCGTCATAGACCGCTTGGCGAGAAACAGGCGTAACATCTACATAGGCAACGCCTAGTTTTTCCGCTTCTTCTTTATTAATTTGATTGAAGGCGTCAATCTCTTGCGCAATTTTTTCCGCATCTCTACCTTGCGCAAACGGGGTGACGCCCCAATCAGGAATGGAGACGACAAAAACTTTGTTCTTGTTTCCGCCGGCGTATTCAATCGCTTTATTTAACAAAAACGTAAATTCTTGACGATATTCTTCTTTAGAATACCCGCGATATTGGTTGTTTACGCCAATTAATAAAGAGACCATATCATACGGCGGGGAAATTTCAGTTTGTTGAATGCCTTGCCATAGTTCGGCGGTCGTCCAACCAGTGCGGGCGATAATGGTCGTTTCTACTTGATAGCCGTTTTGTTTAAGTAAATCCGCTAGTTGATTAGACCAGCGCTCGGCTTCTGGCACGCTTTCGCCAATGGTATATGAATCGCCAAGCGCAAGGTAGCGCATTGTAGAATTTGAAGAGACGGAAGTAGGGGTTGGGGTTGTCGTCACAGAGCCTCCGCAAGAAGCGATGAAAAAGAAAATAAAAAGTATGCCTATTGCATTTTTGAACATATCTTTGATTTTAATGCAACAAAGCCATTCTAGCGAATGGCTTTGAATTGCAAAAAAATTTATTTTGAATCATTTACGAAACAACAAAGCGGGGATTCGGGCAATCTTGCCCCATTTGCTCAACGAAGCCCGACGGGTAAATACATCATAGTCGTTTTTCTCAATCACGCTTAAGATGCCTTCGTAAAAAACGGAAGCGGCGCGAATGGCAAGTTGACCTTCCCGTTCAAGCAAATCAATGCCGGGGGCAGAGTCTTTGTATAAATGGCGGGTGCGGTGAATTTGGAAGCGCATAAACTCGCGCCAGTTTTCGGTCACTTTGCCTGCAGCGATGTCTTCTTCTTTGACGTTGAATTGCTTAAGCTCTTCGCGCGGGAGGTATAAACGCCCGTTACGGTAATCCTCCCCCACATCGCGTAGGATATTGGTCATTTGCAAGGCAACGCCTAATTTAATGGCATACGGCACGGCTTCGGCGCTTTTGAAACCGACAATATACATGCTCATCAAGCCGACGGTAGAGGCAACCCCATAGCAGTAAGTGGCTAGGTCGTCGAAAGTTTGGTAACTGGTTTCGGATAAATCGCGGGCAACGCCGTCTATCAATTGTAGGGCGTAGTGATGCGGAATGTGGTATCGGGCTAAGGTATCTGCCCAGGCGAGAGCAACCAAGTCGCCCGTTGGAGATGAAGCGGCGCGAACAATTTCACGCCAGTAGTTTAGTTCAAAATCCCTATCTTTTTTGTAATCAATTTCATCCACAATATCGTCTACAGTGCGGCAAAAAGCATACAAGGCGCGAACGGCGGAGCGTTTTTCTTCAGGCAGTAATCCAGAAGCAAGATAAAACGATTTGCTATGCTTGGCGGTGACGCGCTCGGCTTGTTTATAGGCTTGCTTCAACGAGGCATCGCCGGCCCAATAGGAAAAAAAGGGCTTAATGGCAGGCGGGTGGTGAATGTTTCCAGCAAGGTCAAGAAGGCGGGTTTCCCATTGGGTAGTGGTTTGCATACGTTTATCCTCACGAAGGTTTTTGGACTTGCCCATTGATTTTGTAAATTGTACTGGTTTTGTTCTTTTTGTCAAGGTTTTGCACAGTAAAAACTTGACAAAATATAAACAACGTGTAAAATACTTCGACAAGGAGATTTTTATGAAACCTACCGCTTTGGTAATTGGCGCTGGAATTGGCGGAATTGCCACCGCCGCGCGCTTGGCAAAAAATGGCTATGATGTGACAGTTTTGGAGAAAAACGACTCGCCCGGCGGGCGCTGTAACCAGCTACTTCGGGAGGGTCACCGCTTCGATATTGGTCCCACCTTGTTTCTGATGCCCGAAGTTTGGGAAGAAACCTTTGCCGCTTTGGGCGAAACCATGAGCGACCATTTGGATTTACGCCGCATTGACCCAACGTATAAAGTGTATTTTGAAGACGGCTTGCAATTGGAGTTGACTTCGGATATTGGTAAGATGCAAACGCAACTTGAGAAAGTGGAAAAAACGGCGTTTAGCGGTTTTTTGAATTATATTGCCGAAGGCAATAAGCATTACAAAGTGTCTTTAGAAAAATTCGTGGGGCGAAATTTTAGAAATATTTTTGAATATTTCAGCTTAAAAAATTTGCCGCTGATTTTTCAATTAAAGGCTTTACAAAAGCATTATGCAAACACGAGCAGGTTCTTCAAGGACGGAAGGCTAAAAGCGGCGTTCACCTTTCAAAATATGTATTTGGGTTTAAGCCCGTATGACGCGCCCGCCACGTATTCGCTACTGCAATATACAGAACTAGCCGAGGGGGTGTGGTATCCGATGGGCGGGATGTACGCGGGGATTCAAGCGCTGGTGAAAATTGCCGAAAAACTTGGCGTGAAGTTTGTGTATAACGCCGAGGTGAAAAAAATACATGTTGGAACATCGAAAGTGGAAAGCGTAGAAACCGCCGACGGCAGAAGGTTAGAGGCTGACGTTTTCGTCGGCAATGCAGATTTGCCCTATATTTATAAAGAGCTTTTACCCGACGCAAAAGCGGCAAAAAAGTTAGATAAAAAACTTTACACATGCTCCACAATTATGTTCTATTGGGGCGTGGATAAACAATATCCGCAAATTGGGCATCACAATGTGTTTCTTGGCGGCGATTACAAAGCCTCGTTTGACGATATTTTTGAAAAACACGGCTTGCCTGAATCTCCATCGTTTTATGTTCATGCGCCAGCCCGCACCGACGAGAGCGCCGCGCCAAAAGGCGAAGACACTTTATATGCGTTAGTTCCCGTTGGGCATTTAGACGAAAATTCTAAACAGGATTGGGAGGCGTTGGTTGAACGCGCGCGCGAGACTGTTTTTAAGCGCTTGCATAAAGAATTTGGAATCGGCGATTTGAAAGAGCATATTAAGTTTGAAGTCGTGTATCAGCCCCAAACGTGGAAAGAGCGTTTCAATCTTGAAAAAGGCGCGGCGTTTGGGTTGAGTCATAACTTTTGGCAGGTTGGGTATTTACGTCCGCAAAATCGGCATAATCAATATAAAAATTTGTATTTTGCGGGGGCGTCCACCCATCCTGGCACGGGCTTGCCTATCGTTTTACTATCGGCGCGTTTGACGACGGAAAGAATATTGCAAGAGGCAGGTACAATTGCCGTGCAAAATCTTAAGGAGCCAACGTTGACCCCCGCTTAACGAGGAAAAATATGCTTAGCAAAATGCCCGCCTTTAACTTAAAAGCAGTGTTACGAGAAACAGGTCTTTCCGCCGATACATTACGCGCATGGGAACGCCGCTATGGGCTGCCCAAGCCGCAACGCACTGCCGGCGGGCATCGGCTGTATTCGCAATACGATATTGAAACGATTAAGTGGCTAACCGATAGACAAGCGGAAGGGCTTTCGATTTCGCGCGCCGTTGATTTGTGGAATGAAATTTCCGCTTCGGGCGCCGACCCTTTAGCCAGCCTCACCGCAATAGATTCGCCAAATGCGGCGGCGCTCAACCAATCTACTGAAACGACCATGAGCGCCTTACGCGCAGAATGGCTTGCGGCATGTTTGAACTTTAATGAAGCGGCGGCGGAGCAAGCCTTAAACAAAGCATTTTCGCTTTTTTCAGTGGAAGATGTGTGCATTGAAGTTTTACAAAAAGGGTTATCGGAAATTGGCAGGCTTTGGTATATGAATCAAGCCAGCGTGCAACAAGAACATTTTGCTTCTGGCTTAGCCATGCGGCGCATTGACGCGCTATTGAGCGCTTCGCCGTCGCCGGCGCGTTCGCAAACGATTTTAGTGGGTTGCCCGCCCGGCGAATGGCATACCTTTACGCCCTTGTTGCTCTCTTTGCTTTTGCGCCGCCGCGGTTTGAATGTGATTTATCTCGGCGCAAACGTGCCAGCCGAACGATTTGCGGAAACGGCAATAAAAGTAAAAGCCAATTTGGTGATTTTGGTAGCGCAAACGCTGGTAAGCGCGGCTTCTTTACAAAACGCTTTATTGGCGCTCTCTAGCCAAGGGATTAAGACCGCCTTTGGCGGGCGCATTTTTAACCTCCGCCCCAGCATTGTGGATTATGTGCCTGGGCATTTTCTCGGCGCAACGATTGAAAATTCTATGGATGAAATAGAACGCTTATTAAAAGGACAAGTTGAAGAAAAAACGCCAAAGACCGTTTCAGAAGCGCACATTGCCGCGCTACATGGCTTCAACTCGAAGCGCGCGCTTATCGAAAACGCGTTTAAGAATCATCTCCAGCCGTTATCAATTAGCCCAGAAGAGTTAAACAACGGCATTCACTTTTTAGGCAACAGCATCGCCGCCGCTTTGCAACTTGGAGATATGGAGCACGTCTCAGAAGAATTGGATTGGCTGAAAACTTTACTAAAAGCGTATAACCGCCCTTCGCAAGAACTATCTCGCTTTATGCAGGTTTATTCCAACGCCATTGACGAGCAGATTAATGGTCAAGGCGACCCAATCAAAAAATGGTTGCAGGAATATAGTGAAAAGTAAAGGAAAGATATGTCATTTTTATCATTATGGTCAATGAGCGGAATTGTCATCCTTGCCTTAATGGTCTTACTCTGGTTTTTGAGTTTAAGACTTAAAGACGCCAGCATTGTTGATATTTTCTGGGGTTTAGGATTCGTCATCGCCTTTTGGGTGACGGCATTCATTAATCCAATCTCATTTTCAAACCGAACTCTCTTGCTCGGGGCGCTCGTCACCATTTGGGGCTTGCGGCTTGCAGTTCATATCTACCAGCGCAATCATGGTCAACCCGAAGATTTTCGCTACGCCAAATGGCGCGAAGAAAATGGAGCCAGTTGGTGGTGGAGAAGTTTCTTCAAAGTCTTTTTGCTACAAGGCGTTTTATTATGGATTATCGCCGCGCCGTTGATTGCCGTAAACGCCAGCATACCTACTCCGCTTCAATGTAACTGTGATTTAACAGGCGCCGCTTTATGGCTGGTTGGCTTTATGTTTGAAGCAGGCGGGGATTATCAACTCAAAAAATTCAAAGCCAACCCTGCCAACAAAGGCAAGCTATTAACCACAGGCTACTGGAGCGTGACCCGCCACCCCAATTATTTTGGCGACGCCGCTCAATGGTGGGGCTTTTATCTCATCGCGTTTTCAGCGGGCGCATGGTGGACGATTTTTAGCCCAATCATTATGACGTTTTTATTAGTCAAAATTTCTGGCGTTGCCATGCTTGAAAGAACGCTCAAAGAAACAAAACCCAACTATGCCGAATACATCAAACGCACCAGCGCTTTCTTTCCGTGGTTTCCGAAAACGAAATAAATATATATAGGAAAATAAAATGCAAAACGATGTATTAGGAAATTTTTATCACCGCATTCTGCCGCACTACCAACCGCGCGCCGAAGCGCTCCTCAAAAACACAACCGTCACCGACTTACAAAAACTCACTTTTCGTTACATCTTCACAGTGGACGGCATGATTACGATTAGTCACATGATTGAGGATTTGATTACCAAAAATAATCAAGTCGCCGACGCGCATGTTTCGTTTCAATATTTTTCGCGCATTGCCCCGCAATTAGAACGCTATCAAGAAGTGGCGCGCGCCTCAAAAAAATTATGGCTATACGGCGTGCCAGACGTTCAACTGCCAGAACTAACAAACACAATTTTTATCAACACCGAAAACACGCCGCTTGAACATTATTGGTATGTCATTGCGTATGGCGCGGGCATTAGCGCTACTTTGTTAGCCGAAGAAATTACGCCCGCCAACCGTATGCCCGGCGAGCCGCGCATTTACGAAGGCTTCTATACTTTTGAAGTGGATACAGCATTTCAAGTGCTCACCGTGCTACATCAATTATTTCCGAAAGAAGCGCCTTCGCCCATCATCCCTGAAATGCTTGCCTAAGTTTTGGATATGACTTCGATTTGGTGGATTCGCCGCGACTTAAGACTCACCGATAACCCTGCGCTTCGCTCTGCGCTTGAGGCTGGTTCTGTCATCCCAGCCTTTATCTTAGACCCAGCATTTGAGTCTCAATCTCCGCGCCGCAAAAATTTCCTTTATGAAGGTTTGCGCGAATTAGATAAAGAATTGCGAAAACGCAATTCATATCTCGTAATCCGTAAAGGAAAACCTGTTGATGAATTAAGAAAATTATTCGACGAAACCAAATCCGAAGCGATTTTTGCCGAAGAGGATTTCACGCCTTATGCCCGTCAACGCGACGCCCTTATTCAAAAAGTTTTACCCTTGAAGTTAATTCATGGGCAAACGATTCATCACCCGAAGGTTATTCTCAAACAAGACGGAAAACCATATACGGTTTACACGCCTTATTCAAAAGTTTGGAAAGCGCAATACAAAAGCATACACTTAATTCCAGCGCCAGAAAAAATTGATACGCCTTTTGGCATTAAAACAGAATCAATTCCAAATTTAGAATTAAATCCGCGCTTCCCCGCTGGCGAGTTAGAAGCGCAAACGCGGCTCGAAGAATTTTTGCATAAAAAAATCTACGCCTATGCAAATGACCGTAACCGTATGGATTTAGACGGCACTTCATCGCTTTCGCCTTATTTACGGTTTGGGATGATTGGGCTGAGACAATGCGTCGGCGCGGCGAAACAGGCTGAAGGTCAGGCGCGAAGCGCAGAGGCAAAACGCAATGCGGAAATTTGGCTCAATGAATTAATTTGGCGCGAGTTTTATATTCAAATTTTGTATCATTTTCCGCATGTTGCAAAAGAGTCGTTTAACCCCGCGCTGAAACATATTCCCTGGCGAAACAATGTTGAGGAGTTTGAAAAGTGGAAGGCGGGCGAAACAGGCGTCCCGATTGTTGATGCGGCAATGCGCCAATTGAAATCAATAGGATGGATGCATAATCGCGCGCGCATGATTGTCGCTTCGTTTTTAGTCAAAGATTTATTGATTGACTGGCGCTGGGGCGAGGCATGGTTTATGGAAAATTTGTTGGACGGCGATTTGGCGGCGAACAACGGCGGCTGGCAATGGACGGCAGGAACAGGCACAGACGCCGCGCCCTATTTCAGAATTTTTAATCCTGTGTTGCAAAGCGTGAAGTTTGACCCGCATGGAAATTACATTCGCAAATGGATTCCTGAATTGAAAGAATTGGATGAAAAAGAAATTCACATGCCTTGGGAATATAATATAAAAATTTCAGGCTATCCCGAACAGCCGATTGTGGATAGACACATTGTAAAAGAGAGAACGTTGAAGGCTTATAACATTTCGAAAGAGAAGGTAAGAGCATAAATTGACGGCAGACCACAGACCGCGGTAGCCGTCGGCGGTCAAAAGCAATAAGATAACTGAAAAGGTAACCAAGAGAATATAAGAACATGGAAAACAACTTAAACAACAAAAACATAGCAAATACTGCTTTATGGGGCGGGATAATTTTCTCCGCCATCTTTACATTTTTAATTTGGATATTGAATCCATTATTAGACAAGTTTGTTTTAATTCAAGCGGTTGAAATTAGAGAATACGATTGGCAATTACTGAATCAAACGCTGGCGGGGCAAATTAGCGCTTGGGGGTTTTACGCCGTTCATCAAATTATTTTGTGGGCGCTCATTTATTACGCGCAAACAAAAGTGAAAAAATATAGCGCGGGCGTTCACCCTGTGAATGTGTGGGCGCTAGGCGTGAACGCTTTCTTTATCGTTTTGCATTTGCTGCAAACGCACATTTGGTACGACGCTCTCGCGCAAGACGTATCGTCTTTTTCTTCGCAAGGCTCGGTGATTTTGATGTTGTGCGCTATTTTGCTGATTGAGAATAAACGACGCGGCATGTTCTTCGGCTATAAAGCGCCGCTTTCTGAAAGAATTATTTCATTCGCCAGAAAATATCACGGCTATTTATTTGCGTGGGCGGTGGTTTATACGTTTTGGTTTCACCCAATGGTCAGCACGCCTGGTCATTTGGCGGGCTTCTTTTATATGTTTTTGTTAATGCTGCAAAGCAGTTTGTTCCTCACCAAAATTCACGTCAACAAATATTGGACGCTGATGCAAGAAATCATGGTCATCCCTCATGCGTTTTTAATTGCCATTTATCAGGCGCCGAATATTTGGCAAATGTTCACGTTTGGTTTTGCGGCGATGTTTGTCGTCACCCAAATGCATGGGGTAAATCTTTCGCGCCTCACCCGCTGGATTATCGGTTTGGGATATGTTGTCAGCATGTTGCTAGTGTATAACTTCGACGTTGCCAAAGGTCTAGCCGAGGCGGTTCGTATTCCCGTCATTGAATATTTGGTGGCTTTCATTATGGCGGGTTTGATTGGGGCTGGATTATGGATTGCAGATAAATTCAAGCGACAGCCAACAAGTTAATGGCTCAATATCACATAAACCATGAAACAAAAACTTCCGCGCTTTTTACGAAACTTATTTATCATTCTATTAGCCGTTTTACTTGTTGGACCGTTTCTCGTTCCTGTTCCTCCGCTAGAAAACACAAAGCCAATTGAAGCGTTAGCCGACGCAGACAGCCAGTTTATTGAAATCAACGATTTGACCGTTCACTACAAACTCTACGGCGAGGGCGAACCTACATTTATATTGCTTCATGGGTTTGGCGCGAGTTTGTTCTCATGGCGAGAAATCGTACAGCCGCTTTCTGCCTATGGCACAGTGATTGCCTATGATAGACCCGCCTTTGGATTAACCGAAAGACCGATGGAATGGGAGGGCGCAAGCCCATATAGTCAAGAGGCGCAAATTGAATTGCTGATTGATTTGATGAATACATTAAGAATCGAAAAGGCGATTCTGGTTGGGAACTCGGCAGGCGGCACAATCGCTATGCTTGCGGCTTTGCAACACCCTGAAAGAGTGCAAGCGCTGATTTTGGTTGACCCAGCCGTCTATGCAGGCGGAGGCGCCCCCGCGTGGATTCGCCCGTTGTTAAACACGCCGCAGATGAATCATCTCGGTCCGTTATTTGCTCGTCAAATTCAAACGCGCGGACCTGAAATCGTTCAAATGGCGTGGCACGACCCAAGCAAAATCACCGATGAAATTACGGAAGGCTACGCTAAACCTTTACAAGCCGAAAACTGGGACAAAGCCTTATGGTATTTAACCGTTTCTAGCCGCGAAAGCAATTTGCAAAATCAGCTTCAAAATTTTAATATGCCCGTTCTCATTATCACTGGCGACGACGACCGCATTGTGCCAACCGAACAATCCATTCGTTTGGCAAGCGAAATTCCAAACGCGCAACTTGTCGTCATTCCGCAAAGCGGGCATGTGCCGCATGAAGAAAAACCGCAAGAATTTATGCAAGCGGTTATTAATTTTCTAACACAATGAAAAAAACAATCACACCCGAGTTAGGTCGCGCCGCGCTGCTTACTTTTCTCAAAGAAAAATCCCCGTTAGGTCCGCTAAAAATTTTAGCCAAACATCTCGGTTATTTTTTTCAAATCCCGCTGCCAAGGTTCAAGCCTTTTGTGGTGTTTGGCGCCGAGGCAAACAAAAAAGTATTGGTCGCCGAACGAGATAAAGTTTTATGGCGCAACACAGACCCTGTCACAGATTTATTAGGTCGAGGCGTTTTAATTGTGGACGGCGAAGAGCATGACCGTTACCGCAAATTGATGGAGCCTGCGCTTCACGCCTCGCGCCTGCCTGAGTATGCCGCGTCAATGATTTCTCAAACCGACAGAGTCTCATCACAATGGCGTGATGGCGAAATTATAGATATGCTCGTGGAAAGTAGAAAAATCGCTTTGCTGATTATTATGCAAACTTTATTCAGCAAAGACGTTTGGAACGATTTAGAAAAAATCTGGAAGCCCGTACTCAAATCTATTGAATACATTTCGCCCGGCGCATGGATTTTGTGGAGAAATATTCCGCGCTTGGGGTTTCGTAAGCCGTTGAAAGAGTTGGATGATTATTTGTTTGGAATCATTTCAGACCGCAGGCGACAGACCGCAAACCAAAATCAGCCGCCGGCGGTTAGCGCTCAACAAGACTTGCTTCAACATCTAATAGACGCAGGCTTGACAGACAACATCATCCGCGACCAAATGCTGACGATGTTAATCGCCGGGCATGATACCTCTACGGCGTTACTCGCTTGGACATTTGCTTTGCTTGGGCAACATCCTGAAATTCATCGGCAAGTTGTCAATGAAATTGATAAAACAAACGATGTAGAGCGCGTTCCGTTATTGGATAACGTCATTAAAGAAAGTTTGCGTTTGTATCCGCCCATTCACATCGGCAATCGCCGAATTGCACAAGAAATGGATTTTGATGGAAACAAAATTCTAAAAGATGAAAGATTATTTTATTCCATCTATCTCACCCACCGCGATGAAAACGTTTGGGAAAATGCAGATTCATTTTGCCCCGAAAGATTTTCAAATGGAAAGAAGCCTGCAGGATTAAGTTACGTTCCATTTGGCGGCGGTCCGCGCGTTTGTATTGGAGCGACGTTTGGTCAAGTGGAGGCGCGAGTTGTTCTATCTCGCCTGTTAAGAAATTTCAGGTTTGAATTTACAAATCACAAAATTCACCCGCACATGGGCGCTACATTAGAGCCGCGCCCGGGCGTGATGATGAAAGTGGAAAGAAGAAAGTAGGCTTGTTGTGGCAATTAGTATTTGATAATTGGGAATTGTTGATTGGGAATTGGTAATTGGGAATTGGGAATTGGTAATTGGGAATTGGGAATTGTTGATTGGTAATTGGTAATTGGATAAATCTAGGGCTAGTTTGGCTACGCGCAAAGGATGAGAGATGACATATTTTGGTTTTTTGCTTCGGTTCTTGGTAATTCCTATCTTAATCTTTTTAGTGATTGCTTATTTTGATAACAAAAAAAATAAACCGTCGCCCGGCTTTGCAAATGGTCGCGCGGTTTGGATGGGCATTCTCATCCATATTTTTTTAGCGGTCGCTTACACCACCCCTTGGGATAACTACCTCGTCGCCACTGGCGTTTGGTTTTATAACCCCAATTTGGTGACGGGCATCGTCTTTGGGTATGTTCCTATTGAGGAATATACATTCTTCGTTTTAGAAACGCTTCTTTCTGGACTTTGGTTTTGGTTCTTAATCCGACGCCTTTCTCTCCCCCAAACAGATTTCACCCCAAACAAAACATTTGTTTACGCATCTACATTTTTGCTCGTTGTCGCTTGGATAATTTTTACTTATCTTTTCTTTAGCGATAACAAACCGCTCACCTATTTATCTATCACATTGTTTTGGGCATTACCGCCCATCATTATCCAATTTCTATACGGCGCAGATATTCTCTGGCATTATCGCAAACTTGTTTTTTGGAGCGTCTTTGTCCCCGGCGCATATTTGTCCTTAATGGATATTGTGGCGTTAACCGATACTACTTGGTCAATTGCGAAAGACCAAACGACTGGCATATTATTTTTTGGCATTTTGCCTTTGGAAGAAGTTGTCTTCTTCTTTATTACAAACGTCTTAATTACTTTTGGAATGACGCTTTTGTTATCTGATATTGGTAGAAACAGATTCAAGGATTGGAAAGCGAGAGGGTATAAAGGCTTACCGTAACGGTAGGGGCAACCCGCCAAGAGAAATTAATCTACTTACTTACTTTTGTTGGGTCGCCCTTACTTTACACATTCACCAAATCATGAATCCACTTGCGAGACCTGAAACGCCAGAAACTGACGAAGGCTTTGGCAACTTCTTCCAAGCCGACCATAAGATAGACAAGGTAAACGGGCAATTCCAGCACAAATGCGCCCACATACGCGGCGGGGACTCCAATTAACCAGATTGAGCATATTTCCATAAATAAAGCAAAGCGCGTATCGCCGCCCGCGCGCAAAGCGCCGACAAACGTGCAGAAATTAAACATACGAATCCAAAGCATAAACGCCATTGCCAGCATGAGCATACGGACGTTGTACTCGCCGCTGGGAGAAAGGTTGTATAACCCAACTACTGTGTCTCTGGCTAATAAGACCAGCAACCCGACCCCCCATGCGGCGAGAACGCTTAAGATAATCACTCGCCGAACCGTTTCGTAGGCTTCGTCTTTTTTGCCGGCGCCAATTCGGTTTCCGACCATGACAGCGCAGGCGTTTCCTAACCCCATAAAGATAACAAAGCCTAGTTCTTCAATCGTCGCATTGACGTTTACAGCCGCAATTGAATCGGTGCCGATGCGGGCGTAGATGGCGTTATACGTTGTAATTCCAAATGACCAGAACAATTCATTTGCCAGCGCGGGCAATGTTGTGCTTAAAACGCGGGAGAAAAACGAAAAGTCAAATGTGAAGAAGGCGAATGGGTTTACGGCGAGCGGAGTCTTTTGGGTGTAGATTAAGATGAACAGCAGAATCAATTCCAAAGTCCAGCCTGAGGCGGTGCCAATCGCGGCGCCTTCCACGCCTAAGGCGGGGAATCCAAAATGCCCGAAAATCAAAATGTATCCGAGCGTTGTTTTGAAAATCAAAGCGGAAACGGTGGCGATGACCGTTAATTTAATTAACTTAATGCTTCGTAATGTGGCGATATATGAAGTGGCAATGGCGACCGCAACGTATGAAAACCCTACAATGCGAAGATAACGCGAACCAATGGCAATGACTTCGGGGTCTTCTGTATAAAAGCCAAGCAAGCGTTGCGGAAATAGCGTGGCGGCGAGCGTAAAGATGAAAGCAATAAGCGTGGTCGCGCTAATACTCATGCCTAGCACTTTGTGGATTGGGTCAATTTCGCCTTTGCCCCAATATTGCGCGGTAAAAATTGCCATGCCGCTGGTAAGACCAAATAGCAAAAGGATGAACACAAAAAATACTTGATTAGATAAACCAAGCGCGGCGATAGAGGCTTCGCCTAGTTGCCCAACCATGAGAACGTCTATCATGTTGAGCGAGGCGTTGATAAATTGTTGAAATGAAATCGGAAGCGCGATGGTGAGCGCTTCTTTGAGAAAGGCGCGGTCTTTGAGGAAGGAAAGGTTCATGGGGTTGGTAATTATTGCCAGATGAAGAGTTGAATCCAGATAACGCCGAGGATGAGGGAAACGATAGTGATAACGATTCCAGATTTAGCGTATTCCCAAAACGTTAGTTTGACTCCGCGTTTGAGGGCTATTTCAGCGACGATTAAGTTTGCAACCGAGCCAAGTAAAGTGAGGTTGCCGGCTAAGGTAGAAGTTGCGGCAAGCGTGAGCCAGCCTGAGGTTGGGTCTGGAAGCGATAAGACAGCGGGGCGCAATAATAAAACAGCGGGGACATTTGAAACTAAATTGGAAAGAATCACTGATATCAAAGAAAGCCCAATCGCGCCTTGATGAATGAACGGTTGTAAAGCGGAAAAGATTCCATCGGTGAGGCGATTGAGTTCAATCACGCCCGTTAACACAAAGAGGGCAGAGAAAAAGACCAGGAGATTCCAATCCACTTGATTCATCACTTTTTCGGGATGAACGCGGCGAGTGAATAGTAAAAAACACCCCGCAATAAACGCGGCTTCGGCAATTGGCACGCCGAGAATAAACGCAATCAATAAACCAATGGTGACGAATAAAGTTTTGTTTAGAAGCGGGCGAAAGATGCGCGGCTCGGGGAATTCGATATGGTCAAAATGAATAGGGGCAAATTCGGTTCGATAAAAAAGCGCAAGCGTAAGCCAAATTACGCCCATGCCAAGCAAGGCAATGGGGGCGAGCGCCATAGCAAAATCAAGGTAGGAGATGCCAGAGGCGATGCCGATAATCATATTTTGCGGGTTGCCCGTCAGCGTGGCCACCGAACCGATGTTAGAAGCGGTTGCCAGCGCAATGAGATAGGGAATGGGGTTGCGCTTGGCGGTTTGTGTGATGTCTAAAATCAACGGGGTGAGCATGAGGCAAATCGTATCATTTAGAAATAAAGCGCTCAATACGCCTACGATAAAAATCTCTAACGCGAGCAAAGAGCGTGGAGATTTTGTCCACTTCAGGACGAAGCCGCCCGTTAAACGAAAGAAACCTGCTAGTTGTAAATTTGAGTTGATAATCATCATCCCAAACAATAGGATAAGCGTGTTCATTTCAAGCAAGGAGGCGATTTCTTCAAATTGCAATAAGCCAAACGCCAGCAAACAACCTATGCCAATAAGCGAAATCGTTGTGCGATTCACGCGCAAAAATGGCAAGCCTCCAATGGCGATGCCAAGATAAGTGACGACGATAATGATTGTTGTGAGTAAGAAGGGCATTGGAAAGGGTGGAGAGTAAAAAAGCGTTTTATGGCTTTTTACTCGTCTTTAGGCGCTTCGCGGACGATGTAAAGCGGTCTGCCTTTGGCTTCATCATATAAGCGCCCAACATATTCGCCCAAAATGCCGAGCGAAATTAATTGCACGCCGCCAAGAAACAACACAGAAATCAACGTGGTAGTTTGACCTTCAAAGAAGTGCGAGCCAGCCAAACGTAAAATCGCCACAACAGGGATTGCCAAAATGGCAATCCCTGCCGAGAAAAAGCCGAAGAATGTCGCCACTTGTAATGGGAAATATGAAAAACTGGTGATGGCGTTTAGCGCCAAGCGCAACATTTTGTTGAACGGGTATTTGGTCACGCCGGCATGGCGGGCTTGGCGCTTATATGTTACGCCAATTTGTTTAAAGCCAACCCAAGCCGACATGCCGCGTGGGAAACGGTGGCGTTCTTTCATTTGTTTAAGCACATCTACAACTCTTCTATCCATCAAACGGAAATCGCCCGTATCAACTGGGATTTTCACGTCGGTAATTCTGTAAATGAGGCGATAAAACAAAGAAGCGGTGGCTTTTTTGAACCAAGTTTCGCCTTCGCGTTCGCTTCGCACGGCGTACACAACTTCGTAGCCTTCTTTCCATTTTTTAGCGAGTTCCAAAATCACTTCGGGCGGGTCTTGCAAATCTGCGTCAATGATGACAATAGCGTCGCCGCGCGCGTAATCCCAGCCGGCTGTGATAGCCACTTGATGACCAAAATTGCGGGCAAAGATAACAGGGCGGACGTTTTTATCTTGCTGGGCAAGTTCGCGGATTTTATCTGTCGAGCCGTCGGTCGAGCCGTCGTCCACGAGAATCAATTCCCACGCCTCGCCAGATGAATCCATTACCGCTTTTACGCGGCGATATAGTTCAGGCAAATTATCTATTTCGTTATAAATTGGGGCGACAATGGAATAGGTAATTTTCATTCAGCGTTTTTCCGTCTTAAGCGCAACATGCGTTTGGGTTTAATTTTTTCTTCTGGCGCTTTGAATTTTTTTTCGTCTTCATCGGTAAACGGCGCTAAGCCTAGCACGCGGCGGCGCAAATATTCCATAATCACCGAAACGGAAGCCATCAATGGCACAATTAACAATGCGCCCATAATGCCTTCTAAAATCGTGGCAATTAAGATAGCCACAAAAATTAGCGCTTCGTTCATGTGCAAACTGCGCCCCATAATAATTGGGCGCACTAAAGCGTTTTTTAAGTTGATAAGCACAATGTATGTGACCAGCACAATGCCTGCAACGAATAAATTGTTAGCGGCGGGGTCGGTTGAAATTTTTATCCACGACGAGCCTTCAAGCAAAGCCACTGCAATCGCAAGCAAAGCGGCGAGGGTGGGTCCTACGTCTGGCACTAAGGTAAATAAACCAGCCACCACGCCTAAAACTAACGCGCCGGGGATGCCGATGATTAGCCATGCAATCGTAAACGCAATCCACACCACAATCATCAACACAATTTGACCGCGTAGATAAGCCATCCAAACGTTTCTTAAGCGGTTATATAACTGGCGCATATCGTCGTGATAATCGGCAGGGGCGAGGTTAATCATCCAATCTTTAATACGCGGCCATTCCATCATAAACAGGTACACGCTTACAAGAATAATCAAAAACCATAAGAGATTAATCGTAGTGGCTTCAAGCAGTTCTAAGGCTTCTTCAGGCAGGGGCGTTAGCGCCGTCTCTTGCCAATGCCCAATGCTATCGCCTAGTTCTTCAAAATGAAATTCAAGCCCGGCAAATTGAATTGGCTTTGAAAGCATTTTGCTTAGTTCAGTGGTTACGTCTAATAAATCTTTTACGACAATTTGAATCTCTTCAAAAAATATGGGGGTTAAGCCAATTGGCACAATCACTAAAAAAATGATGGCGGTAAAGTAAACCACGTTCACCGCCGCGGCGCGCGATAAGGTCGTTTTCTCGGTTAAGAACGCAACGGCAGGGCTAATTAAATAAGCCGAAAAGCCGGCAATGATTAGCATTTTTACGGCTTCGCTGGCGTAAATCAAAAAAGCGATTGCCGCAAGAAACATCAAAACCCCCACGATATAACGAAATGTTAAACTCCATTGTTTTGAATTTGGTTTCATAAGATTTTTTTCACCGCTTCTAAAGTTGGCTCAATAATTGGAGCGGATTGCGTCGCCTGCATTGCCGCGCGAATGTCTTTCAACCCGCTGCCTGTACTTAACACTAAAACAGGGTCGTCGCTTCGGACTACGCCCATACTTGCAGACTTGACCAAGCCAGCATAGGCTGCCGCCCCAGCAGGCTCGGCAAACACGCCCACTTTGCCAAGCGCGGCAATGGCTTGCAAAATTTCTTCATCCGTCACGGTTATATACGTTCCGTTCGTTTCTTTTGTAGCGCGAAGCGCTCTTACGCCGTCGCGCGGAAAATCTACCGAAATACTATCCGCGATTGTATTGGCAGAAACAGGCGTAATCGTTTCAGCGTTAGCGTAAAACGCATTGGCAATTGCGGCGGAGCCTTGCGCTTGCACGCCGATAATTCTCGGCATATTTTCAATCCAACCTAAGGCGAATAAATCTTTGAACCCTTTGTGGATTCCAGAAATAATGTTGCCGTCGCCAACGGAGACAAAAATCGTCAGGGGGGGATGATTATCAAGCGGGCTACCCTGCTGATGCCAGTCTTGATGCGTTTTTATCCACCACTCCCAAATTTCAAAGGCGGCGGTCTTCTTCCCTTCCAACGTAAATGGATTGTAGCCTGTGTTTCGACAGTACCAACCAAATTCGTTCGCGGCTTTTATGGTTAGGTCGAATGCCTCATCATAACTGCCGTCTATTAAAATAACTTTAGCGCCAAACACTAACAACTGAGCGATTTTGGCTTGCGGCGCAGATTTAGGCGCAAAAATAATTGCTTTTTGGTTTACCGCCGCCGCCATGCCTGCCAACGCCGCCCCAGCATTGCCAGTGGAAGCCGTGACCACAATTTCAGATTTGATTTCTTGCGCGCGGGCGACAACAATAGCGCTGGCTCTATCTTTGAATGAAGCGGTTGGGTTGCGCGATTCATCTTTGAGCCACAAATGTTTGAGGTTAAGTTTTTCCGCTAAATGCGGTAAAGCAAAAACTGGCGTCCAGCCTGCAACGTGTAATGGGGTTGAGTTACCGGCGGGTTCGCCTACGGGTAAAAGAGGTAAATATCTCCACAGTGAATTTTCTGTTCGGGAGGTTATATCTTCAGGTTGAAATTTTTTCTTGATTGAATCAAAATCAAGGAGGATGTCTAAATTGCCGCCCTCTTTGGGGCAAGTGTATGCGACCTGACCTTGCAGATATTCAGCGCCGCATAGTGAACATTGATAGCCGAGAAATTTGGACATATTTTTATAATTTTACTCTATTCAAAAAGGCTTCTGAATACTAGAAGCCTTTTTGAATCGCTAAGACGTAGAAACGCCAAGTTTAAGTTCTTTATAAAATACGGCGGTAAATTCTATTTTTTTAGAACTGACGCATTGAGGCTCCGCCCCTCAGAGGTTACCAATTCTTCTCTAGTCCCTCTCAAACGGCACGCCCAACGCCGCTGGCGGAGAGGCGCGCATCGCGCGTAATAATTTTGCGAAAAACTTTCTGGTAGATTCTGGCATGGCGGCGAGCGTTCGTTCTACCCATTCGGCATTGCCAATGTTGACCAGCAATAAAGTTAATATCATTAACGGGAATGGCGCCACTTGCAAAACCTGTGAGGGGACTTGAGTCAACACGGGTTGTAGCACCAAGCCCAACCATTGTAAGAAGCCAAATAAATATGCGCCAAACGCCCCACGAATCGGATTCCATCCGCCAAAAATGGTGATGGACAATGCAATCCAGCCGAAACCGTCTAACCCTGAGATTGTCCCCATCCAACCAGCGCGAGAGGCGAGCGAGAAAGCGGGACCCGCTAAACCAATCAACGCGCCGCCGACGACGGTGTAAACATAACGCATCAAATTAACGTTGGCGCCGCGGATGTAAGCGGCGGCAGGTTTTTCTCCGATACCTTGCAACATGAGGCCCGGGCGCGTGCGGTAAACCCAAACCCATGCGAGGATGATGGCGATAAAACTTATGTAAGTAATTGCATCTTGACGAAAGAACAATACGCCAAGAATTGGAATATCGCTTAATATAGGAATTGGAATGGCTTGCAAACGCGGACCCGGCACGCCCATGTAGGGGCTGCCTAGAAAATAAGAAAGGTCTCGGCAGGTTAATGCCAGCACAAAGCCAACCGCCACTTGAGATTGATTCAAAGTAATGCTGGCAAAGGCGACAATCAGCGCCACCAAGGCGCCAATGAGCATACCCGTAAGAAACCCTAACAAGATGTTATTTGTGTTGTAGGCTACCGCAAAGCCGCCCATTGCGGCAAGCAGAATTGTGCCGTTCATAGAAAGGTTAATCACGCCGGCGCGTTCAGATAATGTTTCGCCCAATACGGCAAACACAATCGGCGCAGAGGCGGCAAGAATGCCCGCTAAACCAATAAGGATGGTCTCTTGAGTCATGTGGTTTGCTCCCGTTTCATCAATTTTTGACGCGCGCCTTCCATGAGTAAAACAAAAAGAACAAGCGTGCCTTGCAAAACGCCCGCAAGCGATGAATCAAGTTTCATCACGATAGGAAGTTGAATACTGCCGATGTTTAAGGCGGCAAAGAATAACGCCACTGGTATTGCCCATATTGCTTGATAGTTAATCAGCATAGCGACCATCAAGCCGAGGTAGCCGTAACCGCTTGAAATGGAGGGGATGAGGCGGTGATACACAGCGGCAACCTGCATAGCGCCAGCCAAGCCCGCTAAAGCGCCGCCAATCAAAAAAGAGTACATTAAGTATTGCCAAGTAGGAATGCCTAGCAAATACGCCGCGCGAAAGTTTTTACCAACGGCTTTTAACTTTAAGCCAAAGTATGTGCCTTGCAGTAGAAAAAAAACAATCAGTATCGCTACCAATGCAATGCCTAGCGCCCATGGGCTAATGCGCAAATCTGCTAGCAAGGGCAGCGAAAACTCATCGGGGAATGGAACGGTGCCGCTCATCGAGGCGACGCCGGGGCGCTTCCATGGACCGAAGATGAGATAAATGGTTAAAGCGGTGGCGACAAAATTTAACCCTAGCCCGCCAAAGATTTCGTTTACGCCGCCAAATACTTTTAATATGCCCGTCAGCGCCGCCCAAAGCGCGCCGCCTATCATGCCGCCGAGAATTGCAAATGTAATGATGAGCGCGGGGGGCAAATCGCTTTCAAGAAAATAGCGGTAAACCCAAGTGGTTGCAATTGCGCCCAGCACAATTTGCCCTTCCACGCCGATGTTCCATAGCCCTGCGGAAAATGTAACTAACAACCCCGCCGTAACAAGCAATAACGGCACAAAAGCGACCAATACTTCGGCAAATTTTCGAATTTCGCCAAACGAGCCTCTGAACATATTTTGAAAGGCTTGCGTTGGCGAAGCGCCTATTGAAATTAATATCAGAGATACAACCCCAAACGATAAAGCCAGCGCTATTAACTGGAATAGCAAACCGCCAAAACGATTCTTAAGCATGTTCGTCTCCTACTTCTGCCCAGCCTTTGCCGCCAATTAATTCGCCAAGTTCTTCAACGCTGGTTGTTCTTGCGTCTAAGGGTTGTGAAATTTTGCCGCTAAAGAAAACCAACACGCGGTCGCTGTATTGTAAAATTTCTTCAAGGTCTGAAGACATGAAGATAATCGAAGCGTTCTGTTTGCATCTTTCTTTTAATTTGCCCCAAATATAAATCACCGATTCAATATCCAAGCCGCGCGTAGGATGTTCTAGCAAAATTAATGAAAGCGGGTTTTGCAATAAGGCTAATTCGGCGCGTTGTTGATTCCCGCCCGAAAGCGATTCGACTGGCGTGAGCGGCGTTCCGCGAATGTTGAAAGATTGAATCCGTTCTTCAGTTAATGCGCGTCCAGCGGCATGGTCAATAAAAATCCCGCGCGGTTCTTCGGCTAAGATAAAATGGTCGGTCAACGTTAGGCCGGGGATTAACGCTTCTTCTAACCGCGCCGCAGGCAAAAAACCGACTCCGCGCTTTTTGAAAACGTGATAAGACTTTCCGCTTAAATCTTGACCTTTGAGGAGTATTTTGCCGCCTACAGGGCGGACCAAGCCCGCGCATGCCTGCATAAATAAATTTTGCCCAGAGCCTTCCATGCCTGCCAAGCCAATTACTTCGCCTTCACGAACTTCAAAGTTAATATCTTTTATTTTCAAACGGGCGTCTTCAAGCGAAACGTTGCGCAGCGAAAGCGTTGGCTCGCCAACAGGCGCAGATTGTCGCTCGCCAAGCGTCACCTCTTTGCCAAACATCAGTTCAATAAATTTTTTGGTCTGATACGGCGGAGTTAACTCGCCGACCAATTCTCCTGCTCGTAATACGGCGACACGGTCGCATAAGTTTTCAACATCTTCTAACTTATGAGATACGAAAATAACAGTCATGGCTTGTTCGGGAAATTTTCTTAACGTGGCGAATAGTTTTTCTTTTTGCGCAGCGCTAATGCCTGTAGTGGGTTCGTCTAAAATAAAGAGACGCACGCCTAAAAATAACAAACGCATAATTTCAAGTTGTTGTCGTTCCCCCACTGTTAATGAATCGACATAATCGTCGGGGTCAAGCGAAAAGCCGTACTCTTTTTGAAGGGCATTAAAATCTTGAGCGGCTTTTTTACGGTTTGGAAAAAAGCCGCCAGGCATGCCGAGCAAAAAGTTATCTATAATTTTCATGGGCGGGAAATCTAACGGGTCTTGATGCAACATGCCAATTCCGTATTTGATAGCGTCGGCAGGCGAGTTCATTTTTACGGTTTTTCCGTCTAAAATAATTTCGCTGCCTGAATCGGCATGAATAAAGCCCGATAAAATTTTCATCAACGTACTTTTGCCCGCGCCGTTTTCGCCTAAAATCCCCTGAAGGCTGCCAGATGGAATTGTGAGATTAATATTCTTATTGGCGTGAACTTTTCCAAAATGCTTGTTGATGTTTTTGAGTTCGACATTCATAGGCGGCGATTCCTATTTTTCATCAGAGATGAGCGGAGATAAACAAAGATAAAATAAAAATGTAGGGGCGAGGAACCTCGCCCCTACGAAAAAATCAAATCTTACTCAGATGCGCTCAAGCCTTCCATGCCTTCGAGCAATTGAGGCAAATACCAAACTTGTTGGTCGGTGGCAACTTCCCCATCGGCAAGATACGGCGTTCCATCTTGCAAGTTGATGGGACCCGTCCACAAGTTTAAGCCGCTCGCCAATTCTGCAATAAATTCATCCAAAACAGCGGCGTTTTCATCGGTCAATCCAGGTCCTTTTACATACCCAACAGACGAGGTGTCTGGATTATTGAGGTCAGACCAATCGGGTCCAGCCCAAACAAATTGCGATTGCCATGTTCCATCTGCGGCAGATTGAATGGCTTTCAAGTATTCTGGGCCCCAATTGAAATACGGCACGCCTAAGCACACATCGGGCGCGGCGTCGCAAGCGTTGATATAGTCATAAGCCACAGCCCAAACTGGCGTTCCTTCAGCGGTTAATTTTTGGGCTTCGGGCAAGTTGACGGAATTATCAATACCAGAAATTACGACATCATAACCAGTGGTGTAAAAATCTTTAGAGACATCCACAGGGTCGGTGGTAAAGCCTGGGATATGGAACCAGAAACCAATCCAAGTCACTTTGAAGGCTAACTCGGTGGTCTTGCCTGCTTTTTCGTGGCAATATTTGGCGCCCAAGTAAGCGGAAGCGGCTAAGCGGCGAGTTTCGTCATTAATCAACGGTCCTAAGTAACCGATTTTGCCAGTGGTAGAAGAAAGCGCAGCGGCGCAGCCGGCAATCATCTTGCCGTATTCCATGCGTCCCATAATATTCATCAGGTTTGGAATTTCTTGATAGTTCTTACCGTCGGGCCAAACTTGGTCGCCCGAAGCCATAATAACGAATACATCTGGATTCGCTTGGGCAAATGCGGTCGAGGCGTCTTTCATATCGTCTGAATTGAAGATGACTAACTTCGCGCCTTGGGCAACTAATTCTTCAGCCAATTGGTCTGGCGTGGTGCCGGGGCGGTCGGCGGGGTTTACTTTATCCAAATAAATCATGGTTGCGCCAAGTTTTTCTTCTACATACTTGCCCGCTTCGTAATGCGCTTGGCTCCAGCCCCCATCGTTATACGGACCTACAAGCAACATGCCAAACACAAACGGTTCAGCCGGCGCTTCAGTGGCGGCTTCAGTTGCCGCTTCGGTAGCGGCTTCGGTAGCGGGCGCTTCTGTTGCATCTACTGGCGCTTCAGTAGCGGGCGCGCAAGCAGAAAGCGCAAACACAAAAACGAATAATAAACTTACCAGGCGAGCAAAATTCTTTCTCATCTTTCTTCTCCTTTTGAAAATATTTTTGGACAATGCAACGAAGGTCAATCTTCTTTCCTAGATGCCTCCTTTCACTTGTCTAAACAATTTTACCAGAAGGAACGCCTTTGTGACAAATTACACACAACCTGATGATTACTGGCAACCAAACTCGCTTCGCACTTGCTGGAGCGCTGCCGCCTGCTCTGTGCCGTTTTCGGTTTCTCTTTCAATTCTGCTCCATAATTTGCATAACATGGGAGCGACATAATTTTTTGAAACTTTATAACTATCTTCAGATAATTTTACCGCTTTTTCCCAATTGTTAACGTGAGCATACCCTTCGATATAGACAAATCTTTCCACAGGGTCGTTTGGCGTATCGCCTAATGCAAAGGCTTGCTCGGCAATACGGGCAACGCTTTCCCAATCTTTTTTCTGGCGGGCTAGCTCGGCTTGAGAAAAATAATAGCACCAATCTTTTTCGGGTTCTACGCCGTAAAACTGACTTGGCAATTGATAGGCTTTTTCAAATAAAATCACATTTTGATTGGTATATTTAGCCACATCGCGCAACGCTGGTGGAAGCAAACGATTGTTCTCTTCCACTTCGGGGTCTAGCACGCGGAAGCATTTGGGAGGGTCGAAATATACGGCAAGGATATTGGAGGTGTTTCCATAAAATGTGGGTCCAATGTAATATAACTGATGCGGTTGACCTGGCTCTACGCTCGGCAAGGTTGAGCCAACGCGAAAGGAAGCGTAATACAACATTAAATTCATCTCGCCGGGCGGCGAGTAAATCCAATTTAATGGACCTGTCAAAGAGTTATCGGAATAATAAGTAACGGGGAAGTCGTTGGCGAGGAGAATCGTTCCTTTTTCAAAATTCGGAATGCGCTCTGTCATTTGCCAGAATAATTGTTGTTGCGTATGCCAATCTCTTCTATAAATATCTTCAAGTTGAAAATGTCTGCTCCCTGCAAAACCGACCAGCAACGCGACAAGGATTATTTGCATTCTTTGATTCTTAATCAACGCAATTAGATATGCCAGCAAAATACTCGCCCCTAACATAAACGGAAGCATGAATCTATCCATTGAAAAGTTGAATTGCGGCATGTTTCCGCTCACCCACACGGCGCCGCCTGAAAGCCCCCAGAAAATTAACCCAAGCCAACCTGCGCGTTGAGCAAAATCATTATCATTATTGCGTATGCTCAAGCCGCCGTCCTCAGCGGCGGCGCTTTTCGATTTTGGCGGAGATGTTTCGCTTTGCTCAGGGTGATACAAATAAAGATACACGCCAACTAAAACAATCGTTGTAATTAATAAAACAATCATTAACGCAAGCGTGAGCGGACCAAAGCCAGTTAACCCAATATCAAAAAATGGGTTAAGCCAGGCTTGAAACGCCGTGCGCCAAAAACTTAGGAGCGCATTATTCATGAACAATAAAACGCCTGCAAAAAAATTTTCTTGAAGCGCGTCGAGTAAAACATAATTGTAGCTTGCGTTTTGGTGTTCAAAAAAGAACGCGCGCCAAACGGTCACGCCGAGAAAAATGCCGAAGTATGGCAAAAACAATTTCCCCGTAGCGATGAGGCGGCGCTTTATATCTCCAGATAAAAATTGATAGATGATAATGAGTCTAGCAAATTCAAGAAAATAAAAGTATTCCATCGTTATCAAATTGACGAACGCAAAAAAGTAGGAGGCGATAAACAATGGAATGCGATATTTTTCAGATTTTATTGCCAGTAATGAAAGATAGAGAGAAAATAAAAATGCAGACAGCACAATATAAAAATGGCTATACATAAATGCGATAAAGTGTTGCCCCATGCCGGGATAAACGAGAAAAAATAAACTCGCCCACAAATTTTGTTTTTCATGCTTGGGGTATAACGCGCATAAAATTTTCCATAACAAAAATGCGGTGAGCCAACGTAAGACGATTGCAAGCAATTGCCAAGCCCATGGGTTTGCCCCAACGATGGGGATGGTGATTTGATAAATCATGCCCCAAAACGGGCGGCTGGTTGAAAAGGTTTTTGTGAGCATTTCCGAACCGAGTTGGAAATACGTCCACATCCAGGGGAATTCATCCCAATAAAACCCGCGTTGCCAGAAGAATAAACCATACACGAGGAAGGCGATGAATGACAAAAAGTACGGAGTGGATTTGTTTGTGAGTTTTATATTATTTATTTTTTCAAAAAAGTTTTTCATAAATTCAATCGTAGGGACACGGCTGGCGCCGTGTCCCTACATAATTTAAGGGACAATCCAAGTGCCTGTTTCTTTTTTCAAGGCGCGTCCGATATTTTCGGGGTTTGTAATGAGCGCTTCTTTGCCGCCGTTTTCTAAATACCAAATGGCGGCTTGAATTTTTGGCGCCATTGAACCTTTGGCAAAATGAATACCTTCATCCAAATAGGCTTTGGCTTCGGCGACTGTGATTTTATCTAACCATTGTTGGTTTGGTTTTCCAAAATTAATGGCTACTTTTTCGACCGCCGTTGCAATTAAGAATAAATCGGCTTTGATTTTTTGCGCCAGCAAAGACGAAGCGAAGTCTTTATCAATGACTGCGGCAACGCCTTGCAATTCGCCGTCGCCTCTATCTATAACGGGGATTCCGCCGCCGCCTACGGTGATGACGACATGCCCGGCGTCTAGCAAGATTTTGACGGCATCAAATTCGATAATTTCTTTTGGAAGCGGAGAAGCGACGACTCTTCTCCAGCCTCTGCCTGCGTCTTCCACTACCGACCAGTTCATTTCCTTTTCACGACGTTTTGCTTCGGCTTCGTCCATAAATGAGCCAATCGGTTTGGTTGGTTTTTTGAAAGCGGAGTCGTTTGAATCCACCAGCATTTGGGTAATAATAGTGGCGGCTTTTTTGTTTATCTTGCGTTTGAAAAATTCATTCCGCAAGGCTTGTTGTAATTCATAGCCGATTGCGCCTTGCGAATCCGCGCCGCATACATCTAAGGGGACTTCGTGCATGCCTTCCACTTTGGCGGCGATTTCAGAGCGCCTCAAAATGAACCCGACTTGGGGACCGTTTCCATGCCCAATGGCAAGATTCCAACCCGCTTCAATCATATCTGCCAAGTGGACTGACGTTTCTCGAAGCGCAATTTCTTGGTCTTCTACGGTAATGCGTTTTTCATCTTTAATTAAAGCGTTGCCGCCAATGGCGACGACTGCGAGTTTAGTCATTTATAAACCTCCAGCAAGGGCGAGGCGACTCGCCCCTGCATATTACGACATGGTAAGCGCCATCACAGCCTTTTGAGCATGTAAGCGATTTTCCGCTTCGTCATAGACTACCGAATGAGGTCCGTCAATCACGCCGTCTGTCACTTCAAGCCCTCTATCGGCTGGAAGGCAGTGCATATAAATAGAGTCTTCTTTGGTTAATTTCATGCGGCGTTCGTCGGTAATCCATGATTTGTATTTATCAATCAAGGCTTTGCCTTCTTCTTTGGCGGTTGTGGTGAGCAGTGGTCCCCAAGATTTTGGGTAAACTACATCGGCGTCTTTGAAGGCTTCGTCCATATTATCGGTCACGTCAAACCCCACGCCGTATTTTTTGGCGTTGTCTTTGGCTTGTTGCATAATGTCGGGCATGAGTTTAAACTCAGGCGGGTGAGCCAGCACCACGTCGCAGCCGAAGCGGGTCATTTGTAAAATTAAAGATTGGGGGACGGAAATCGGTTTGCTATAAGAGGCGGCATACGCCCAAGAGACGACGACTTTCTTCTTTTTCAAATCGCGTCCTTTTTTCTCCATAATGGTCATTAAGTCCGCCAAGCATTGAAAGGGATGATATACGTCGCATTGCATGTTTAGCACAGGCGCTCGGCTGGCTTTGGCGACATCGTTAATATATTGGTTGCCAAATTGCCAATCGCACTGGCGAATGGCGATGCCGTCAAAATATCTGCCGAAAATTTCGCCAATTTCTTTGGCGGTATCGCCATGTGAAATTTGCGTGGTTTCGCTATCAATGAATGCGGCGTGACCGCCCAATTGCGCCATACCCGCTTCAAATGAGCCGCGTGTGCGCGTGGATGTGAAAAAGAACAACATTGCCAAGGTTTTATCTCGTAGCAAGGCATGAGGTTCGCCTAAGGCGCGTTTGCGTTTCAAATCCCACGCGACATCTAACACGGTTTCGACTTCTTCTTTGGTGAAATCTAAATCGCCAATAAAGTCGCGTCCTCGAAAATTAGTTTGCATAATTTATCTCCTTATTTTATGCACACAGCGAAACTGTGTGCGTTGTTTCTTAATTTATTTAATCAAACTCGGCAAAATTGCATAAAACTCTGTCGCTTTGACCATATCCTCCAGCGAAACAGAATCGTTGACAGTGTGCGCCGTCTCTTCATCGCCGGGACCAAAACCGATGGATGGGATGCCCGCTTTGCCCGCCCAGTAGATTCCATTGGTGGAAAAGTTCCATTTTCCGCTCGGCGCGTCAGGCAGACCTATCAGTTTACGCGCTTCTTGCGAAGCCTGCACAAAGGGGTGATTTTCTTCTAACGCCCAAGCGGGGAAGTATTTATCTACGGGGAAAACAAAGCCCGTGTAAGACGGTTCGTCATAAAATAATTCTTCTAACTTCACTGTATCTTTATATTCAGCGGGGATTAAATCTTCAATTTGTTTTTTCACTTGTTCTTTTGTTTCGCCAAAGGTCATGCGCCTATCTATGTAAATCACCGCTTCATCTGGCACGGCGTTGATAGAAGGGGTTTTCACGCGCATATCGGACACGGTGATTTTTCCATGCCCTAAAAATTCATGGTCGCCTAGTTTTGGCTCTAAATCTCGTATGCCGGCGATGATGGGCAGTAATTTATAAATGGCGTTATCGCCAAGGTGATTGCTCGCCGCATGAGCCGATTTTCCTTTGGCGGTAATTTTCATCTCCAAGCGTCCTTTATGACCGCGGTAGGTGAGCATTTTGGTCGGCTCGCCAATCACTACAAAATCGGGTTTAATTTTGGGGTCCACTTCGACAAATGTGTTGGGCGCAATGCCGTCGCACCACTCTTCCATATTGCCGAAATAATAAGCGGTCCAACCGTCTAACAAACCTAAATCTCTTGCTATGGCTAAACCATAAATCATGCCGGGCGTTGAGCCTTTTTCATCGCACGCGCCGCGCGCATATAAAACGCCGTCTTCAATTTTGCCTTTGAACGGGTCCCATTTCCACATAGACGGGTCGCCAACGCCAACGGTGTCAATATGCGAATCATAGACAATGACTCGCTTGCCGTTTCCAATCCGTCCAATGGTGTTGCCCATTTTGTCGAAGCGGACTTCGTCAAAACCGAGTTTTTTCATTTCGGCTTGCACCCGCTCGCCCACTGGACCAATCTGTGAATCCATGCTTGGGATTTCGCAAATCTCTAACATGAATTGAATCATATCTTCGCGCGCGGCTTGCGCGCGTTTTTGAATTTCATTTATTTTGTTTGTCATCATTTCTCCTTACTTTATGGTCTTTCTAACCATTGTTTCCTACTCTTCTTACAATATGAAAATGAAAATAGCCGGGGATAAAATAACTTAGCGAATGGTCAACCACTTTGCCATGCTCATTAAACAATTGCGCGCTAAAATACAAAAGCACGTCGCCGCGCTGAATTTCCAGCAACTTGGCAATCTCCGCCGAAGAGTCGACCGCGCTCACGTCGGCGCGAGAAGAGGTTAACACGTCGCCGCGCCCCAGCAAAAAATCTAGCACAGAGCCGTTAAAATCTTTAGGGAAATCTTTCGCGGGCAAAACCGTATCGGGCAATGTATCTACCAAATAAGCAATCGGTCTATCTTCGGCGCGAATAATGCGACGAATGCGCGTGAGCGCGCCGCCTTCTTTTAACTTAAACATCCCCGCTTGGTCTTCATCCGCTTGGGTCGTTTCAATCGTCAGGTTGCTAAACGAAATTGAAAGCCCTTGCTTTTTGGCAATTGTATCGAGGCTTTCTAACACTTCTAATCCGCTATCTAACGCTTTGATTTTCCCAACGACATACGTGCCAGAACCTTGCTTGCGGCGCAATAACCCTTGCGTTTCAAACGAACGCATGGCTTCGCGCAGCGTAGCGCGCGAAACGCCCAATTGTTTTGCAAGTTCGGGTTCGGTGGGCAACCGCTTGCCCGGCGAAGTTTTATTAATGATTTTCGCTAAATCGGCTTGCAAGCGCTGAAAGGGAAAATTGTGAGCCATATATCCTCTTTTCTTAATCTTCTAACACGGGGATAAAGTCAAACTTAGTCACATCCACCAAACCTTTATCGGATATTCGCAACTCAGGAATGACCACCAACGCCGCTAAACTCAACTGCATGTTAGGGTTATTTAATTCGCTGCCGCACAATTTGAACCCCTCTAACACAGCGTTCGCTTTTTGAGCCACCACATCGGCTCGTTCGTTCGACATTAAACCCGCAATGGGCATTTCAACTAAGCCAATTACTTTTCCATCCAACACCACAATTTGCCCGCCGCCGCATTTTGTTAATTCATTGGCGGCAAGCGCCATACAATCATCGTCGGCGCCAACCACCAACATATGATGGCTATCATGCGCCACCGTGGAAGCGACCGCGCATTTTCTCGTAAAACCAAACCCGCTAATTAAACCAACCACAACTTTACCTGTGGCTTTGTGCCTTTCTACCAACGCAATTTTTGCTAAATCTTTTTTGATATTCGATTTAACTTGATTATCTTCCACCGTCACTTTCACCTTAAGATGACGCGTGGGGGCTTGATTTTCAATGACGCCAATCACGTTCGCTTCAATCTCCGACCCATTGCTGGCTCGGCTGCGGAGAATAAAATCTTCGCCTGTGAGTTTTCGCTTCACCTTCACCGACTTGGTTGCCCAACTTGGGTATTTCACACTGGGCAATTTAATTTTCCATTCGCCGTTTTCGGCAATCGTTTGACCCTTTGCAATGACAAGCTCCGCCTTGAAATTCATCAAATCTTCAACCAGCAAAATATCGGCATAGCGCCCTGGCGCAATCATGCCCATTTCTTTGCTTAGACCAAAATGCTCCGCAGTGTTAATCGTCATCATTTGAATCGCGGTCATGGGGTTTAAGCCTTCGGAAATGGCATGACGTAAGACGCGGTCCATGTGTCCTTCGGAGGTTAATGTTCCCGCGTGCGAATCATCCGTACATAAGATGAAGCGGCGCGAATCTAATTTCTTTTCGGTAATCGCTTTCACCTGCGCGGCAACGTCAAACCAAGCCGAGCCATATCGCAGCATTGCCTTCATGCCTTGCCTTACTCTAGCAATCGCATCGTCTAAACGTGTGCCTTCGTGGTCGTCCTCGGCGCCGCCTGCCACATAACCATGAAACGGCAAGCCTAAATCGGGCGAGGCATAATGCCCGCCAATCACTTTTCCCGCCGCATGTGTGGCAGACATCTCATCTAACATTTTTTTATCGCCCATGAACACGCCGGGAAAATTCATCATCTCGCCCAACCCAATAATGCCTTTCCACTTCATCGCGGTTTCCACTTCTTTCGGTCCAATGGAAGCGCCCGGCGTTTCTAACCCAGGCGCAGAAGGCACACAAGAGGGCATTTGCACCCAAACATGAATCGGTTGCTTTTGCGCTTCATCCACCATCAACTTCACGCCTTTTAGACCAAAGACATTGGCAATTTCGTGCGGGTCAACAAACATGCCAGTTGTGCCGCGCACCGCCACTGCGCGCACAAACTCCGTCACCGTAACCATCCCCGACTCAACGTGCATGTGACCGTCTAAAAGCCCGGGAACTAAATATTTTCCGTTTGCATTAATAACTTTGGTTTTCTTGCCAATGGTATGGCTGGCGTCTCTTCCAACAAACGCAATACGCTCATTTACAATGGCAATATCGGTATTGGGAATAATCTCGCCGGATTGTACGCTCACCCATTTGCCGTTCTGAATCACCAAGTCGGCATGAGCGCGCCCCATAGCGACGTCAATCAAAGATTTTGCTAGTTTGGTGGAAGAAGCCATACGATTCACTCCTTTGAATTAATTAGCGCTTTCTACAATATATCGCTCTAACAAATAATCATACTGCCCAGTGTTGAAATTCCAAATTTCGACCATGCGATTTTTATCCCAAATTGGTCCCATAATTAAGACCTGTAATTTAGAATAATATAAAGCCAAATTCGGGTCGGCAATGTGGTTTTCGCCTGATTGCAACGTCTCAACATAACCTTCAGGGATTTCACGCCGAAAATGCCCAATCTCCCATTCAACGGCGGGCAGGCGGGCAAGCAGAGGGTCGGCTAAGGCGTAATTATCAATAACATAAATATTCGGTCCTTTTTTATAACCGGGCTTTCCAAGCGCATCTGCCACATACACAGATTCGTAGCCTGTAAATTGCCAGTTGTCTCCTGCAAATTCGGAACCCCATTCATATTCTCGAAACCCGTTTTCTACCAAACTATTAAATTGCCCTTTTCGCTCATTGCCAAAATAATGCAGGCGTTGGTCAGAAATGCCGTTACGGTCGCTAATAGGGTATGCAGGAAAATACTGAACTAAATTTGAAGCCCACAACGGAGAACGGAACGAGAATACGCCCAGTAAAACCATGATTCCCAAACTCGTTAATTGCGCGCGCTTAGAAACGAATAAATTGGAGAACATTGCAACAGATAAAAGAAACGGCGCGGCGAAAAAGCGCCCAGCCATAAAGTCGCCCCCAATCTTAACAATATATGCCGCATACAACAAAACGCCCATAAACAAGGCGGTAAACTTTATATTTCTCTCAAGCAAAACAGCGACTCCCGCTAAAGCCATGACAAAAATCGTAATCGGGTCCCAATTGATGGTATTGAGGAAATAATCTAACCCCTGAAGAATAAGCAAACTCTCCGAAACGCCAGTATTTAATTTTGCATAAGCGGTATTTGGGAACAGAAAACCAAAATAAAGTAACGAGAATATCTCCCAAGCGAAAATTGGAGTAAACCCAAGAAGTATTTTTGCAAAATCTTTTTTCGCTCTTTCGAAATCCACCACGCATACCCTAAAGAGGGAGCAATTAAGAGAAAAGCGTCTAAACGATTTAACATTATGAAAGACGCAATCAGGCTCAACTGAAATAAACGTTGTTTTTCGCTAAGGTACAAAGCAAAAAACAACATCAGCAATAAATGAGTGAGCGGGTTTTCTAAACCGGAGGTTGAAAAGTCCACAAAGGCGTTAGATAGGCTTAATGCCAACGTCGCAGTAATGAGGGCGATAATATGAGACCTTGCAATTTTAGTTAATAAAATAAAAGCGGTTAAAAAAGAAACGGCGATTGATAAAAGAAAAGCAACGTAAAACAAAGCGTTTGGAACGCTCGAAAAAAATATCCGCGCAACAAAGTAAACGGCGGTTAATAAAAACAACCACAATGGATGCGTAAACGCCTGCACGCGTACATAAGGATTGTAGCCCAAGCCATACCCCGCCAAAAAGTTTTCAACTGCGCGAAAAGTAATCATCGCGTCGTCGGAAACCCAAGCGCTACGCGCGACGATGAATACATAAAACGCAAGCGCAGCAAATAGCAAGAGGGCGCTTTCTTTTTTAGAAACATCCATAAAATCTTTTAGTTCCTAACATAATTCGTAATAATAACGCCTAGTACGAACAGCATAAAAAAAATTACAGGCGAGAACAAACTCCACGCCATCAATTTATTCTTTTGATATAAAGCATACGCCGAGCCGAAATGCAAAAACGGCAAGACGATAATAATTCTTGTGGCTGGCGTCCCGCTGAAGTAGTACACAAACGGCAAAAACAAAAATGCACCGAGTACCGCCAGCCATGTCTTACTCTTGATTAAGCCAATGATAAATACAACCAAAGCCGCTATAGACAAAGCGCCGAAAATTATCGCGGGCAAAGATGACATTGTTTACCTTTATGAGAGCCTTCAACCTGTAATGTAACCTTCTAACTCAATAATCTCTTTGCCGCTTGGTTGTGACGTTCAATTATCTTGCTTTCGTCCACCGTCACCAATTGACCTGCTTTGACGATAAACTTGCCATGCACAACTGTGTAATCTACGCGGACGGGTTGCCCGAAGACAATAGCAGAGACAGGGTCATGCATACCCGTAAATTCGAGGCGATTGAGATTCACGGCAAAAAAGTCGGCGCATTTTCCAACTTCTAAACTGCCAATATCATTTCTGCCTACTACTGCCGCGCCGCCGCGCGCGCCAAGGTATAAGGCTTCGCGGGCTGTCATTAATTTTCGGTTAGGGTCATTCGATAGTGAATAGCCCTTTATTCCTTCTTTCACGCGCGATACTAACATGGCGGCTCTCACTTCTGAAAGTAAATGCGAGCTGTCGTTTGAGGCAGAACCATCTACGCCTAAACCCACATTCACACCCGCTTTGCGATATTCTTTAACAGGCGCAATGCCAGAAGCTAAACGCATATTAGACGTTGGGCAATGCGCTACGCCGCAGTTGTGCTTGGCAAATACTTTTATCTCTTCATCATTCACATATACTGCGTGCGCAAACCAAACGTCGTTCCCTACCCACTCTACCTCTTGCATATAAGCCACTGGGCGATGGCTGAATTTTTGTAAACAAAATTGTTCTTCGTCTTCAGTTTCGGCTAAATGCGTGTGCAAATGCACGCCATATTCGCGCGCTAACCTTGCCGATTGTTTCATTAAATCGGGCGTCACCGAAAACGGCGAGCAAGGCGCAAGCACAATTTGAGTCATTGCGCCATGTTTGGGGTTGTGATATTTTTCTATTAATCGTTGAGAATCTTTCAAAATCGCTTCTTCATTATCTACGACCGAATCGGGCGGCAAGCCGCCTTTAGATTCGCCTAAACTCATTGAACCGCGCGACGCTTGAAGCCGAAGCCCTATTTGAAGCGCCGCTTCAATTTCATCGTCTAGTTTTGAAGCGTTTGGATAAAGGTATAAATGATCAGAGGCGGTTGTGCATCCCGAAAGAGCAAGTTCCGCTAACGCAGTTTGCGTTGAAATAAAAATATCTTCGGGCTGAATCTTCGCCCAGATTGGATATAACGTTTTTAGCCAATTGAAAAGATTTGCATCTTGCGCGGCAGGAACGGCGCGCGTGAGCGTTTGAAAAAAATGATGATGAGTATTGATAAGCCCCGGCGCAACGACATGATGTTTCAAATCTAAAACCTCATCCGCCGTTTTGGGCAAATCCGCTTCTTGACCTAACGCCTGAATGATTCCATCGCGGATAAAGATTCCGCCGTTGGGGATTTCTGTTTGTTGCTCGTCCATTGTGACGATATATGCGTTTTTAATAAGGAGTGTGGACATTGTTTGGGGAAATGATAAGAAGAAAGGATTGGTCTAGTTGTCTGACAAATTGAGTGTAGCAAAAAAATGAGCGGATGTCAATTTAATATCAACCAAACAAAGAAAGTAAAGGATTGACAAATAAAACATTTGTTCTATAATCAACTCATGCTCACCCGCCTTAAACAAACCTATCGGCGTTTCCCCTCTACATTTTGGGTCATCATCCTCGCTTCTTTCATTGATAACATTGGGAGGACTTTATTATTTCCGTTCTTTTCTTTATACATCACAGAAACATTTAACGTCGGCATGACTCAAGCAGGCATGGCGCTTGCTATGTTTTCTATTTTTGGGGTGGTTGGCAATTTTATCGGCGGCGCATTAACCGATAAATTTGGCAGAAGGAAATTAATTCTGTTTGGTTTGATATTCAGCGCTTTTAGCGCGCTAAGTTTAGGTCTTGCCAATTCGTTGGCGATTTTATTTCCGCTTGCCGCTGTAATCGGCTTACTTTCCGATGTTTCTGGTCCAGCGCATCAAGCCATGCTGGCAGATATTTTAGATGAAAAACAACGTCAAGAAGGGTTTAGCCTCATGCGCGTTATCCATAATTTATCATGGATGATTGGACCCAGTATTGGCGGTTTTCTTGCCAATCGTTCCTTCATGCTTTTATTCGTTATGGACGCAATCATCAGTTGCATTGTAGCCTTCATCTTTTATCGGTTTATGCCCGAAACAAAACCGCAACCCCATCCTCAAGAAGAGCGTCAACCGCACGAAACGGTTTGGCGCACTATTGTTGGCTACCAAGTCGTATTCAAAGACGCCGCTTTCATGGCGTTCATCTTCGCCGCAATTTTGATGACGGCAGTGTATCAACAAATGTATAACTCGTTATCCGTTTTTCTAAGAGACGTTCATGAAGTTACCCCGCAAGGCTACGGCTTCTTGATGACAACCAGCGCAATCACAGTCATTTTATTTCAAGTATGGGTTTCGCGCAAAATCAAAAACAGCCCTCCCTTTATTATCATGGCGTTTGGCGCTCTGTTTTATATGCTGGGGTTCAGTCTGTTTGGGTTTGTTTCGCTTTACTGGTTATTCGTCTCCGCTATTGTGATTATCACTGCTGGAGAAATACTAGTCGTGCCAACCAGCCAAACGCTTGCCTCAAATTTTGCGCCTATAGAAATGCGCGGGCGATACATGGCAATCTTTGGCACAACTTGGCTGCTCCCTTCCGCCTTTGCGCCTATGCTGGCTGGTCTTGTATTAGATAATCTCAATCCAAACTTGCTTTGGTACATCGGCGGGGTTTTATGCGCCATCGCCGCGTTTGCCTTTTATTTATTGCATCTTCGGCTTGGCAAACAACAAAGATTTATCCCCATTGAAGCGCCAACGCCCGCGCAAGATTAATCAGATTATTTTAATTCCTTATTCCTCTTAGAGGCATATCTGGATACAACATGCACCCACCACGAAGATAACCTCGTTTGATATTTTGCCCGCCTGATAACGTTCCGCATCTCTTCTGGACCTTCAAATGGGTCGAGCAACAGAACCGACCTCCCCACCTCAAACGCCGCGTGCGCATCCGAGCCGACTGTGCCAGCCAAATGATATTTTTCCGCAAACGCTTTCGCGCGCGCGTTAAACATCGGGTTCATACAACGAGAATTAAAAATTTCTATCGCGTCCACCTGATGAATAATATCTAACAAATCTTTTTCTTCCCAAGCGCCTTTTCGCCATCGGTCAAACGGATGAGATACGCTGATAAAAGCATGTTGTTCTTTTAGCGCCTGTATCGTTTCGTGCGGGGTTAAACCTGCGGGAATTTCTTCCTGCACATACGCCGCCAAAATCTCCCCACGAGTAGTCATAATCTCCTCGCCCACAATCACAAGTTCAGGGTCAAGTTTTTGAGCCGCAAGCGCTCCTTGAATCGAATTATGGTCAGTGATGACGAGCCTATCTAAGCCTTTGCGCCTAGCGGTCTTTACCAAGTCTGCTGGTTTCGTCAACGAATCTTTTGAAGCGTTGGTGTGGCAATGAAATTCAAGTTTGAGCATGTATCAATTTTACCAATTCGCTCAGTTTTGATTTAGAATCAAGAGATATGCGCAAAGCGTTTGCGGCGATTGGTTCGTTTTTATCTACCCCTTTTGGCGTTGTTTTCATTACTGCCCTGCTGTGGCATGGGGTGGTTTGGCTTCTTAAGATTCCATTCAGTTGGTTAGCAAGCGCCATCCTTTTGGCGTTTGATTTCGTCATTGCATATTTTTTGGTAGATAAACTTACTTACTTCTTTTCACAATTTGTTCTACCCATTAGCGCCCCCGAAGACCGACAGAAAATTTACGAGCGCGTGCGCGATTTTGAATCGGGCGAGCGCGGACCCGTTTTATTCGTCAAAAACGGACGGGTCATTAAACATGAAGGCGAAGCCAACAAACGCGGGGCGGGCGTTATCGTCTTAGATACAGCCAGCGCAGTGGTTTTACGCACCGACACAAGCATTGTTGGCTCGGTTGGACCTGGCATTCGCTTCACCAATGCCGACGAATATATCATCAGCCATGTGAATGAAAAGGGCGAAGAAGAAGCCATCGGCATAGATTTACGCACGCAATGGCGTTTTATCGGTCCGCTAGCGGGCGACCAGCCGTTTCTCAACCCTGTTCCAATCCCCGACCCGAAGAAATATAACGACTTGGAAAAACGCCGCAAGCAGACGGTCGGTCTGACGCGGGATGGATTTGAAGTGTCGCCCACCATCAGCATCCGCTTCCGAATCAAACGCCCAAAAATAAATCAACCGACGCCCAGCGGCGTCAAATCACAATTTGGGTACGACCCAGCCGCTGTACGAAACGCGGTGACGCGCGAAGTGATTAAACTAGAAAAATTTGAAAACAAAAAAGTCCACATGACGTGGAAGCAACTGCCCGAACATTTAGTGGTGAATCTTTGGCGCGAGTATGTTCGCAAATTCAAACTAGAAGATTTATTTACCTCATCAGATAGCATGAGCGGGTTGCAAACGATTGAATACATGCTCAATCGGCGCGTGCAACAAGCCAGCGTAGCCGTGTTAGACGATACAGGCATCCCTGAAATACCGCCGCGCTACGCCGAAAGCCGTGAATTTAAGGAATTGCAAGAGCGCGGTTTAGAAGTGTTAGAAGTACGGATTCATAACGTGCTACTTGAACAAGAATTAGAAACCAACCTGATTCAGCAATGGAGCGCCGATTGGATGAATTTGGCAAAAAAGGAAGAAGCCTTATTAAAAGAAAAAGCGGCGCTGCTGGAAACTGTCGCCAGAAACGAAGCCGCAAAACAGTTTGCGCGCGCGGCTTCGCAAAAATTTATCAAGAACCCTTTACTATCGTTTCCTGACGTTTTTTCCGCTTTGCAAGATTTAATTGAACCCATTAAAGAAAACCTGCTGGCGCAAAATAACGCAAATGAAGAAACGGTGACAACCATAGAAGAACTTGATAATATTCTAAAATGGGCTTTAGTCTATAAACAAGACTCGCCAAGAACAAGGCAGGGCGGCGCATGAAAAGACCTCGCATTCAACGAAGCGAAATCGCCTCTCTGGCGTTTGGGCTATCGGAAAGTAATGTAAAAGTCAGAAACCAGTGGCGCATTATTCTTGCCCTAGCGGCATGGATTATTTTGAGCCTCATTACTATGCTCTTCACAGGAGACCAATTGCTCACTCCTGTTCAACGGCTGATAATTATCGGAATGAGTTTTCTAAAATACCTGCCGCTGTTATATGTCGCTTACGCCGCCGCGCAAAGCAAAGCCGCAAAATATTTAGACGATATTTTTGAGCTCCAAAACCAAACCTTAGCCCAAAATTTTATTGAAGAAGTCGCTTTCGGCGGCAACAAAGGAAAAATTACCATCAACGAAGGGAAAATTTCTGAAAAAGACGAACTCTCGCCGATTATTCTGATTGGCGGACCAGGCAAAATCAAAGTTAATTTGGGCAGCGCCGCCCTGCTCGAACAAGTGGACGGAGACCCAGAGGTAATTTATGCGCACGATCAGGCTTGGAACTTAAAAGCATTTGAACGCATCCGCGAAATCGGCGAAGACGACCGCGTTGGCAAGCGTCAATACGCCGTCATCAATTTGCGCGACCAATTCGTGAGCGGGTTATCCGTCAGTTCACGCACCAAAGACGGCATCCCCATTGAAGCGCAAGACATCAAAATTATTTTTAGCGTGCTAAGAAAACCAAGTTCTACCAATGCGCAATCCGAAGAAGACCCTTATTCGTTTGATGAACGCGCAGTCAAGTCTTTGGTGTATAAGCAAACGTTAATCACCCCGCCGCCTGCAAACGCTTCGGGCGTATCGTTCCCATGGGACACTACCGTGATTCCACTCGTGACAAATGAGTTAGAAAGATTAATTGCCAATAGCGCCTTAAGCCAAATCCTCTCAAGTATTAGTCAAAAAGAGTTAGACGGAGTGACCGAAAACGAAATCGCTAACACGCAAATCCGCGTAGAGATTACGGGAGAGATGACGCGCGCCAGCCAAAGCGCCTCCATAAAAGTAAAACAGTTTGAGTCGCGCTCAAAAATCACAGACTCGTTTTTTGATAAAAAATTCAAAGACAAAGCCGCCGAGTTAGGCGTCGCCATTCACTGGATTGACATTGGCACGTGGCAATTGCCGCACAACATGATTAATGAACGCCTCAAACAAGCATGGGAACAAGCCCGCGAAAACATAAAACGCCGCAAAGAGATTGAAGGCTCGCGTAAAAAATTAGAAAACGAAAAATTATTAGAAATTATCAATACAACCGTTATAGATAATTTTCATAAATCGCCCACCGCTTCTAAAAGTTACGATAAAGACTACGGCGACTACGATGAATTAATGAAATTAATTGAAAAAGCCTCTGAAATGAAAACCGAAACTAGCCGCGCGCGTCAGCAAGAAATTAAAAGCCAAAGCGCTAAAGAAGCCTTTAGCGTTGCCCGCGAAATGCTTCGCGCTTTCCGCAAGGAATTTCTCTCCGCCAAAGAATTGATTCAAAAAGAGAATAAACCGCCGCTCGAAAAAGACTTTGAACTCGCGCGTATTGAAAAAACCCTGCGCGAAATTGAAACCCTCTTACACCCGCCGAAAAACCCCAAATGATAAAACACCCACACCTACAACTTTCCACTGAAATTGCGCGCGCGCTCAACATTGGCGTGCCGATTGTCGCGCTTGAATCCACTGTCATTACGCACGGGCTTCCGCAACCGCAAAACTTACAACTCGCCCGCGACATGGAAAAAACAATTCGTGATTGCGGAGCGACTCCCGCTACTGTGGCTTTGCTAGACGGGAAAATCCGCCTCGGCTTATCAGACGCGGAATTGATTCGCCTGAGCGAATTAACGACCAGCCTGAAAGTGAGTCACCGCGATTTTGCAACCGCGATTACAAAAAAACAAAACGGCGGAACAACTGTCGCAGGCACAATGCACGCGGCAAACCTGGCTGGGATTAAAGTATTCGCCACAGGCGGAATCGGCGGCGTGCATAAAGAATCGGCGTTTGATATTTCCACCGATTTACACGCCCTGGCTGAAACGCCCATGATTGTGGTGTGCGCCGGGGCAAAAGCAATTTTAGATTTACCCGCCACCTTAGAATATCTTGAAACAATGGGCGTGCCTGTCGTTGGCTATCAGACGGACGAATTCCCCGCTTTTTATTCTCGTGAAAGCGGGCTGAACGTCAGCGTGAGATTAGATTCACCGAAAGAAGTTGCCGAGTTTGCCAAAGCCCATTGGGGGTTAGGTTTAAGAAGCGGAATCCTCGTTGCAAACCCTATTCCTGAGTCAGAATCAATTCCCGCCTCTAAAATGGAGCCGATGATTGCTAAAGCGTCTAAAGAAGCGATAGAACAAGGCGTTCATGGTCAGGCGCTAACGCCGTTTTTATTAAGCCGCATCAACGAGTTATCGAAAGGCAAATCATTGAAAGCGAATTTAGCTTTGTTATTGAATAACGCCCGCCTCGCGGCTGAGATTGCAAAAGAAATGACTGTGCGAAAAAAGGAATGGGCGATTTGAAGATGAAAAGTTCAACGTCCTTCTCTTAACAACTCTTCCACCAAACTTTGCGGAACTTGCACGGCAACCACTTCGCCTTTAACGGTCATCACGCCGTTTGCCATTAACCATTCTTCAATCACAACTTTTCTGCCTTTATGTTCCTTAACCTTTGCGCGAATTTCCAATTGCACATTCAGCGGCGTAGGTTTGAGATAATCCACATGCAACGAAGCGGTGAGGAAGCGTGTGTTCGGTTCGGCGTTGGGGTCTGCTTCTTTAGCGGCTTTGTACGCCACTGCGGCGGCGGTGCCTGTGCCATGACAATCAATCAGCGAAGCCAATAACCCGCCATAAACATAACCTGGAATAGCGATATGATACGGCTTGGGCATAAAATAACAAACCGATTCGTCGCCGTCCCAATAACTTTTGATTTGATGCCCATGCTCGTTTAATTTTCCGCACCCGTAGCAATGGGCAAAATAATCGGGGTAGTAATCTTGAAACGCTTTTTCGGTCATAGATATTCCTCTTTATATTTTATTGGTAGGGGCAATCTACCTAAAGAAATTAAATAGGCGCCCTTTATCTACATGTTATGGCGTAGATGTGGAACTTGGCGCGCTTGTAAACGTTGGCGTCGGCGTTTCTGTCGTAAGGCTATCTAAAACCACAAAACGTCCAACGGCTTTCCATTCATAGCCCATAAAAATCACCACTTCGTATTGGCCTGGCAACCAGCCGCCAATTGGGTTTGAGCATTCGGTATAACCGCCAATGCCGCCTGTTCCCCATTCAAGCCGCCATGGTTCCGTTTCATAACAAACCAACTCGCGGTTACGATACCACACCGCAGACCATTGCACGCCGGGCAAGGTATTGTTGTAATCAAAACCGCCGTATATTGTATCAATTGGCAATTCAAAAGTTGTGCGCGGGTTAACTGGATTCACCCCGTCAAACTCTGTTGAAAATTGAATTGCCGTAAAAACCGCTTCTGGGTTTGGCGTTACAGGTCCGGCGAATAAGGCTTCAATGGCTAAAGGCAAAAAAGGCGTTGGGGTTAATGTAGGCGTATCTGATACGGATGGCGTAAGCGTGAGCGTGGGCGTTTCTGTTATGGTTGGAGACAAGGTGATTGTAGGCGTTAATGTAATCGTTGGAGTGAAAGAAGGCGTGGGCGAGGGCGGAAAGACTTCATACACCAACGGTTCGCCCGAAGTAGGCAACCAGTAAGCAAAATAAATTAAAAACAAAGCAAAGATAAATAGATAAATAGAATTGCGGTTATATCTTCTTCTTAAGCTATAAAAAGAAATTTTTCTCGCCGTTTGATAGTTCAATATACCAGCCCGAATTGCAAGAAAAGCTCCAACGACGGCAAACAAAGCGACGACAATAATGCCTGCATGAATATCCATGCGTGAAATTATAGCATGTGGAAAACCGGCATCTGCCCGCAAACGACAAACCATAGTTGCGGCAAATTACCCGCAACGCTTTTTTTAGTTTATGTGTTAAAACATGCGCTATGACAAACGAAACTATCCTCCTCAAACTGGGCGGGTCTTTGATTACCGATAAAGACACCCCCTACACCCCCCGCCTAGACAAATTAAACGAACTTGCTCAAGAAATAAAAACGGTTCTCGACTTGAACCCAAACTGGTCGCTGATACTTGGGCATGGGTCTGGCTCTTTTGGTCACGTTGCCGCAAAAAAGCATGGCACACGAAACGGCGTGCAAACACGCGAACAATGGTATGGGTTTGCCGAAGTCCGCTTTCAGGCGGCGGAACTGAACCGCTATGTGGTTAAGTCGTTTCTGGAAGCGGGGTTGCCGGCTATTCCATTTCCGCCGTCATCTTCGATGATTTCTAATAACAGAAAAGTGATTCGGCACAACGTTTTGACTATTCAAAAAGCGTTAGAGAACCGCCTTTTGCCTGTGGTGCAAGGCGATGTAGCCTTTGATGAAAGTCTAGGCGGCACGATATTATCTACCGAAGATGTGTTTGCTTTTTTAGCCGAACAATTTAATTGCTCGCGGATTTTATTAGCAGGCATAGAAGCGGGCGTGTGGGAAGACTTTCCCGCAAGAACCAGGCTGACGAAGCAGATTCAAATATCCACGTATGAAAAGATGCGGGCAGGCATTGGCGGCTCGGTCAGCGCCGATGTCACGGGCGGAATGAAAGCCAAAGTCGAAGAAATGTTGGCATTAATTCAAAAAAATAGCAACCTAACCGTTCAAATCTTTTCGGCGGAAGAAAAGGGAGCGCTCACTCGCGCTCTGCAAGGCGAAAACGTAGGAACGCTATTGACCGCCTAAAACTGCCTCTTGCGTTTTTAGAAATTTGTCTGATAATTAAAGAAATTATATATAATTTTTCAAGGAGAACGAATGGCTACCAAAACCAAGAAGTCTGCGAAAAAAGTTACTAAAAAATCGGTAAAAAAAGCGTCGCCAGTTAAAGTAAATTTTTCTTTTAAGCCCACAAAGTTAAAATTGCTTCGCCCAGTGCCGTCGGATATTGAAATAGCGCAAGCCGCTACATTAAAAAAGATTACCCAAATTGCGGATGAATACGGCATTCGTGAAAATGAGTTAGAACTATATGGACCGTATAAAGCCAAAGTGAAGTTAGAAATTTTAGAGCGATTAAAAAATAAACCTAATGGAAAATATATTGACGTGACCGCCATTACGCCAACGCCATTGGGCGAAGGAAAAACAACCACCACAATTGGTTTATCGCAGGCATTGGGGGCGCATCTTGGGAAAAAAGTTATCACTTGTATTCGCCAACCTTCTATGGGACCAACGTTCGGCATTAAAGGCGGCGCGGCAGGCGGCGGATATTCGCAAGTGATTCCAATGGAAGATTTCAATTTACACCTCACGGGCGATATTCACGCCATTACGGCGGCGCATAATTTAGTGGCCGCGGCGTTAGATGCGCGCGTGATGCACGAAAAACAACAAGACGATGAAAAATTATTCAACGCGCTTTGCCCGCCCGATAAAAAAGGCAACCGAAAATTTTCCGGCGTGATGCTGCGCCGTTTGAAAAAACTAGGCATTGCCAAAACAAATCCAAACGATTTAACGCCCGAAGAACGCCGCCGATTTGTACGCTTAGATATTGACGAAGCGACCATTACATGGAGACGAGTGGTTGATATTAACGACCGCTTCTTGCGCGAAATTCAAGTGGGCTTAGGCAAAGAAGAAGCAGGCTTCGAGCATCGGTCTGGGTATGATATTACGGTCGCTTCTGAAATTATGGCGGTCTTAGCGCTGACCACTTCGTTAGCCGATATGCGCGAACGCTTTGGCAAAATGGTTGTGGCAACCAGCAAACACGGCGAAGCCGTAACGGTGGAAGATTTAGGCGTGGCGGGCGCGGTGACTGTTCTCATGAAAGACGCCATCAAGCCAAACCTCATGCAAACTTTAGAAGGCACAGCGGCAATGGTTCACGCGGGTCCGTTTGCAAACATTGCGCATGGGCAATCTTCCATCATTGCCGATATGGTTGCCCTAAAATTAGTCGGCAAAGATGGGTTTGTCGTCACCGAGTCGGGCTTTGGCGCCGATATTGGCATGGAAAAATTCTTCAATATCAAATGCCGTTATTCAGGTCTAATTCCGCATGTAGTGGTAATGGTGGCCACAGTTCGCGCGCTAAAAATGCACGGCGGTGGACCAAAAGTGGTGGCGGGTAAACCGCTTGCCCCTGAATATACCGAAGAAAATTTAGACTTACTCAAAAAAGGTCTTGCCAATTTAGAGCGCCACATTCAAAACGCAAATAAATTCGGCGTAAAAGTCATTGTGGCCATTAATTCATTCGCCACCGATACAAAAGCCGAAGTGGAACTCATTCGCAAATCTGCCATCGAATTTGGAGCAATGGACGCCATCCCCTGCACGCACTGGGCAGACGGCGGCGCAGGCACAAAGAAACTTGCCGAGGCGGTCGTAAAAGCGGCGAATGAAGAAAGCCGCTTCCAATTTTTATATTCGCTTGATTCTTCCATCAAAGAAAAAATTGAAACCATCGCCAAAGAAATTTATCGCGCCGACGGCGTAGATTACACGCCCGAGGCTGAGGAACAAATCGCCCGTTACACAAAACTTGGGTTCGATAAACTGCCAATTTGTATGGCGAAAACGCATTTGTCATTCAGCACCGATGCGACCCTCAAAGGCGCGCCCACAGGGTTTCGCGTCAAAGTTCGTGAAGTTCGCGCATCGGTCGGCGCGGGATTTTTATACCCAATTCTCGGCGATATGAGAACCATGCCGGGCTTACCCACGCGCCCATCGTTTTATGATATTGATTTAGATTTGGAAACCGGAAAAGTTTTAGGGCTGTTCTAAAACGATTAGACCCTAAAGATTTTGAAAATCTTTAGGGTCTAATCAGTACATTTAGGCTATGTGGGAAAATTTCCATTGTCATATAATTTCTTAGAATATGAAAAAAGATGAAACTCCGTCTTTGATAATTCAACGAGATTTGATAAAAAACCGCAAGGGACACGCCTCTGACCTAGCCTCTGCCTGTTACCAAACCATCGAGCGACTCAACCCCATACTAAACGCTTTCACCACTGTCATCCCGCCTGAAAAAAACGACGCCCCCAGCAGCGGCAGTATGCCTTTATACGGCATTCCAATTGCCGTCAAAGATTTATACGACGTAAAAGGATTTGCAACCACAGGCGGCTCAAAATTTTTCACAAACCGCATTGCCGAAGAAGACGCTTTTGCGATTCAAAAAATCAAAAAAGCGGGCGGGGTGATTATCGGCAAAACCAATACGCATGAAATTGCATTAGGCGTTACAAACAACAACCCGCATTTTGGGGCGTGCAAAAACCCTTGGGATATTACAAGAACACCCGGCGGCTCATCGGGCGGGAGCGCAGTGGCAGTGGCGACGGGCATGGCGCTTGCGGCGCTTGGCACCGATACGGGCGGTTCGATTCGTATTCCTGCGGCGTTGTGCGGCGTGGTTGGGCTAAAACCCACCTACGGAAGAGTGAGCCTCAGAGGCGTTCTTCCGCTTTCGTGGAATTTAGACCATGCAGGTCCGATTACAAGAAAAGTGGAAGACGCGGCTTTGATGTTGCAAGCAATGGGCGGGTATGACGAAAAAGACCCCGCTTCAGTAAAAACATTGCCAGGCGATTACTCCAGCCACTTGCGAGATAAAATGAAGGAAAGAAAAATCGCTTTAGCGGTTGGGCATTTTATTGAAGAAAAAACAGACCCCGAAGTGTTAGACGCGGTTCGCAAAGCGGTAAAAGTTTTTGAAGGACAACAAGCCATTATTGAAGAAGTGAACGTGGATTTTTTGTATGAGGCGGCGCTTGCAAACTCTTTAATGACCACAGCCGATGCGGCGGCGTTTCACCGTGAACGGATGAAAGAACATATGGATTGGTTTGGAGACGATGTTCGTCAGCGTTTGGAGATGGGCGCGAGTTACACTTCAACCGAGTATGCGCTGGCGCGGCGCACGCAGACTGAGGTAAAGAGAAGATGCGAATTGTTGTTTGATGAATACGACATTTTGGCGCTTCCGACCACGCCTATCACCGCCCCCGTGTTAGAAGGCGAAAACGCTATTGAAAGAGCAAGGCTGCTCACCCGCTTCACCGCTCCCTTTAATTTAACCGGGTTGCCCGCTTTATCAGTTCCGTGCGGGTTTTCAAAAGAAAACTTGCCGATTGGGTTACAAATTGTTTCGCGGGCATGGAATGAAGCGGGCGTATTGCGGGCGGGGTTTAATTATCAACAAGCGACAGAATGGCATACGATGAAGCCAAACATTTAAGCGCCGTACTTTTGTAAAACGCGCAAAAAGATTTCTTTATCTTCGGGGAGGATTTCGATAATTTGAAAGCCGACGTGATATAAATTCGGGAGGATAATATCCATTTTGCACCATTTGCTGCGGGCGGCAAACACAATGTAGGGGATATTGCCCAAATCTGGCGTGAGTTCGAGGCGCAAGTAGTAATCTTTTTCAATAGGAAGTTCGTGCGTGGTTTCTAAGCGTAACCCTTCCATGCTCACTTCCACCATGTGACCTAAAATTTCTTGCGTGTCGTCGTTTAAGACGCGCATGTAAACGGGGATTTTCTTTCGTGGGGTAGTTCGCTGTTCAGGCATCGCACACTCCTTAAGCCAAGAAACGACTGCGTGAATCCTACCATTTTTTTTATTTCTCGAACATAGACTTTTTTCCTATTCAATGCCTTCAAATAAATCTTTCTTGCGTTTGAAGTTTCCGTTTACCGGCGGGTAGGCTTGCATAAAATCTTCATGCTCGCCAAACAATTTCATCACCAAGCCTTGTATGCCGCGCCGCATTTGTTTCCCGCCTTGCGAAGCGTGCTGTTCGCTGGCGTGGCGTTTGATGTGCGCGACCGAATTGATATTTAATCTTGCATGGACGGGAAAATCAACCTCAACAAGTTCTTTAAGATTAATATCTTCGTTGCGTCCAAATTTTGTGGGGTCTTTTCCAAATAACGGCAATAAGCGCACGGCAATTTTTAGGATTGCCTTTGGAAAGACTTGATAATATAAGGCTTTTGGTTTGAACGGTTCGCCCGCTTCAGGATAAAAGTTTGGGTTATCGGCGTTCTCAAAAGCAAGGGTGGCGGCTTTGTGAATGTGGATATGGTCGGGATGTTTGTATCCGCCAATGGGGTCAAATGTAATCACAATATCAGGTTTGATGGCGCGAATGTGCTGAACGACTTTGCCAGCCACTTCGTCAATCGGGTGGTTCACTTGGGCGTTTGGGTGCTGGTTTGGCTCGGTGTTCGGCATGCCTGAGTCTCGATAGCCTAAAAAGCGCACTTCCTTTAAGCCTAAAATTTTGGCGGCGCGCATGAGCTCGTCGGTGCGCATTTCGGCGACATCTTTGAAGCCTTGCATATATTCTTCGTCCGCCGCGCCTACTTCGCCGCGCGTTGCGCAAACGTAATACGTTTCATATCCTTTTTGATGATATAAAGCCAGTGTGCCGCCTAAGCCAAACGTCTCATCGTCGGGGTGAGCAAGAATTGCGAGAATTTTTTTGGTCATAGCGTATTCCTTTGCAGGTATAGATGTAAAATGGAAGAAAAAGTTTACCTTAAGCGTCTTTCTCTTTTAATTAGCGGGTAAAATTTAAGCAAAACTATTGAAGCGCCCTCCTATGCTCATCTACGACCTTGATTTTCACTCGCTCGAAACCATATTAAAAGAATGGAATGAACCCGCCTATCGCGCTAAACAAATTTGGCAAGGGTTGTATCAACATTTGTATTCTTCGCCAGAACAATTTACGAATTTATCAAAATCTCTGCGTGAGAAAATTGCCGAAAATTTTTCGTTTTCAAATTTCAAAGTCAAAACTTATTTGGATTCGTCTGATAAATCTACGAGAAAAACGTTGTTTGAATTACCTGATGGAAATTTAATTGAAGCGGTACTGATGAAGTACGGAGATCCTGCTGACGATTCTGAAATGCGTAAAAACAATTCCCGATTCCCAACTCTCGATTCCCCAATGACGAAAAGGCGCACGCTCTGCATCTCTACCCAAGCAGGTTGCGCTATGGGGTGCGTATTTTGCGCTACAGGTCAGATGGGATTCAAAAGAAATTTATCCAGCGGCGAGATTGTGGCTCAGGTAATGTATTACGCGCGTATGCTCAAAGAGCAAAACGAATCGGTCACCAATATCGTTTTCATGGGCATGGGCGAGCCGTTTCATAATTACGAGAACTCGATGGCGGCAATTGATAGATTAAACGACTCAAACGGATTCAATTTTGGCGCGCGGCGTTTCACGGTTTCAACGGTTGGTCTCGTGCCACAAATCAAAAGATTTGCCGATGAACAACGTCAGGTCAATTTGGCAATTTCACTTCACGCCGCCGATGATGATGAACGACTCGAAATTATGCCCGTCAATAAAAAATATAAAATTGACCAAGTCCTTGAAGCCTGCAAATACTATGTAGAAAAAACGCATCGCCGCGTGACTTTTGAATGGGCGTTAATTTACGGGGTAAACGACACGCCAGAAGTCGCCGCCAAACTTGCCGGCAAACTCAAAGGCTTGCTGTGTCATGTGAACGCCATTCCGCTGAATCCTACACAAGGGTATCAAGGCAAATCCGCCAGCCGTGAACGCGCCGAAATATTCAAGAAAACGTTAGAAAACGCAGGCATTCCTTGCACCATACGCATGAGGCGCGGCATTGACATCAACGCAGGCTGTGGTCAACTAGCGGGGTCGCAGACCAAACCTCCCCGATGAAAACGAAGCGAAAAAAAACCTCCGCAACTATCCTGATATAATCGCTCTCACGTTTTATTAAACTATATTCACTATCATACAAAAAAACATCCAAAGGCGTTTTTACATGGAACAAAAAACAAAATGGTTAGATAAACCCATTCACCCTTCGCTCCCGGCAGTAACAAATGAAATTTTTATTTTCGCCCTCATTATGTTGGCGGCGGTTCTCACCCGCTTTTACGACCTCGGCTCGCGCGTGATGAGTCACGACGAAAGCTTACACACTTATTTTTCATGGCTTTTATATCGCGGGCAGGGGTACGAACACTCGCCCATGATGCACGGACCTTTGCAATTTCACCTAATTGCGCTTTCTTATTTTATGTTCGGCGCAAGCGATTTCACCGCCCGCATTCCCGCCGTTCTCTTTAACTTGATGACGATTTTCATGGTTTGGTATTGGCGCAGATATTTAGGGCGCACAGGCGCGTTGATTGCCGGCTTCATTATGCTGATTTCGCCTTTCCTTCTATATTACGGGCGTTACGTGCGCGAAGACCCGTATGCGGTTTTCTCAGGCGTGTTGATGTTATACGCCATGCTCAGATATTTTGAAGTGGGCAAACAAAAATACTTAATCATGGTCGCCGCCGCGCTTGCCATTCACTTCCTCACCAAAGAAACGTCTTTTATTTACACAGCGCAAGCGCTTATTTACTTAGCGGTTTATTTTATTATCAAAGTCACCCGCAAGCCTTGGCAAAACGCCGAAGGAGATTACAAAGCCTTCATCGTTGCGCTATGCGTGATGATTTTACTGGCAAGCGTTGCCGCTGGAATTTACTTAGCCGAGCGAGATACCGCCACCCTAACAGGAGCGGAGACCGCCATGCCCTCTAACCCAGAAGAACCTGCGCCTCACACTACGGGTGAACATGCCGCCTCGCCCTTAGTCATTGGCTTCGGGGCGGGCGCTGGGTTGGCATTCATTGCCACAGCCTTTTTCTTAATTCGCGGCTACACTTGGCAAAAAGTCCGCACAGAACGCTCGTTTGAATTGCTCTTCGTGTTTGGCACAATCGTCTTGCCGCAACTCTCGCCGCTGTTGATGAACTTAACCGATGTAACCATCCCAACAGACGTTGGTCAGGTGCAGGCGCTGGCAAACGACTCGCGTTCGTTGCTGATTATTGGCGGTTTATTGCTATTCAACTTCATTTTAGCCATTATCGCCGGCTTATTGTGGAATCCGCAAAACTTTTTCAAAACCGCCCTCGTGTTTTGGATTCCTTTTACGCTGTTATACACCACCATCTTCACCAACTCCAGCGGATTTTTCACCGGCACAATCGGCTCGCTTGGGTATTGGATTGTGCAGCACGAAGTAGAACGCGGCAGCCAACCTTGGTATTACTATTTACTAATTCAACTCCCCATTTATGAATTCTTAACCGTCTTTGGTTTCTTACTCGCCTTGTATCTTGGGTTTAAGAGAAAGGTAAACCCGCACCCCGAAGCGACCAACACTGAAGAAGAAACTTCGGCGCTTCGCTTTGACGACAAAATAACCGAAGAAGCCAATTTTACAAATACATTCAGCCTCTTAGTCTATTGGACAATTATCACCATCGCCGCGTTTTCATTTGCAGGCGAAAGAATGCCATGGCTTACAATTCACATGGCTTGGCCCCTTGCATTAATCAGCGGTTGGGCGTTAGGCAGAATAGTGGATACAACCAACTGGCAAGCGGTTCTAGAAAACAACGCCGCATTAACTTTCTTTAGCGTCGCCGTATTCATTGCCAGCGCTGGGCGCGCCTTTTATGTTTGGAATAGCCCCGTCCGCCCATTTCAAGGTCAAACGCTAGACCAATTACAAGCCACCAATCAATTTTTATTTCCGCTGGTTGCGGCAATCCTCAGCGCGGCGGCATTGGCGTACTTTCTAAGAAAATGGTCGTTTGCCGATTTTCGGCGCGTGTTTGTTTTGGTGTTCTTTGGCTTTCTCGCTATCTTAACCATTCGCGCTTCTTTCCGCGCCACATACATCACTTACGACCAAGCCACAGAATTTTTAGTTTATGCGCATGGCGCAACAGCCATTAAAGAAGTCATTGCGCAGGCGGAAGAAATTTCCAAACGCACCACAGGCGGCATGAACCTTGCGTTGGCTTACGACGCTTCAGCCCCAGATACAGGCGTTTCGTGGCCCTTTGTGTGGTACTTGCGCGATTTTACAAATCAACGTTCCTTCGACCAGCCCACCCGCTCTTTACGCGAATCGGTTTTCATCATCGTAGATGAAAAGAACTTTGACAAAATCGAACCTGCTATCGGTCCGGGCTACTACCGTTTCGATTACATCCGCATGTGGTGGCCCATGCAAGATTATTTTAGTTTAGTGTACGACCGCGACCCGAACACTCCCTTCCCAGAAGATTATGCCTGCAAAGGAATATGGAGTTTTCTAAAATTACGAAAATCAAAAGACTATTCCGCTTTTTGCCAATGGTTTACAGACCCCGCCATTCGCGCAGGCATTATTCAAATTTGGTTAAATCGCGACTATTCGCAATATGCGCTTGCCAAAGGGCGAACTGATTTAGATATCGCCAACTGGCAACCCTCAGACCGAATGCGCCTATACATTCGGCAAGATATCGCCTCGCAAATTTGGAATTACGGCTTAGCCCCCACAACCGCCGAAGCGATTCAAGACCCCACCGAAGGCAAATATATAACGCTTTCAGCCGATATAGTTTTTGACGCTGCACAAGCCAACCCCATCACCCTCAACGCGCCTCGCTCGCTTGCTTTTGCAAACGATGGCACAATGTATGTGGCTGATTCTCGCAATCATCGCGTTTTACATTTAGACTCAAACGGAAACATCTTACACGAATGGGGAACGTATGCCGATGGCGTGAACGTGCCAATGGGCGACGGCACATTTAACGAACCTTGGGGCGTTGCCGTTGGACCGGACGGCTCGGTGTACGTCACCGACACTTGGAATCACCGCATACAAAAATTCTCATCCACTGGCAGGTTTATTAAAGCATGGGGTTCATTTGGTCAAGGCGAAACCCCTGAATCATTTTACGGTCCACGCGGGTTAGCGGTAGACGCCAAAGGCAGAGTCTACGTCGCAGATACAGGCAACAAGCGCATCGTCGTATTTGACGCGGATGGGAACTTCCTCGCACAGTTTGGCGGCGCAGGTTTCGACCCGGGTCTGTTTGACGAACCCGTCGGCGTCGCCATTGACAAAAATGGCACGGTTTACGTCGCCGACACTTGGAATCAGCGCATTCAAACCTTTGCCCCTTTAGAAAATGAAAACACATTGGTTTTCTTACCAGAAAAACAATGGGATGTGTTTGGCTGGTTTGGTCAATCGTTAGATAACAAACCCTTTATCGCCGTGAACGACGACTTGCACGTCTTCATCACCGACCCCGAAGGCTACCGCGTGATGGAATTTGACCCCAACGGCGAGATTGTACGCGTATGGGGCGACTTTGGCGATAGTTACGCCAGTTTCGGTTTAGCCTCAGGCATCGCCGTTGATAATGAAGGTCACGTTTGGGTAACAGACGGCGCATTCAACAGAATTATGAGGTTTACCTTACCGTAAGGTAATAACCATGAAAAAAGGATGAAAGAGAAACTCAAAGTTCTCGCTTTCATCCTTTTTTGTTTTATCTTTTTTCTAGTATAATGCGCGTGCTTTTTATAAAACATCGCGCCAGCGATAAAAATAAAACCTAATAAAGGGAGACTCGATGAAACTACACGAGTATCAATCTAAAAATATTTTCTCCAAATACGGCATTCCAATCCCAAAAGGAAGGGTCGCGGCTACCGCTCAAGAAGCAAAACAAATTGCAGAAGAGTTAGGTGGTCGCGTTGTAGTTAAATCACAAGTATTGGTGGGCGGGCGGGGCAAAGCGGGCGGCGTAAAACTTGCCAAAAACGCCGCCGAAGCCGAGCAACTCGCCGAGCAAATTTTGGCTTTGGAAATTAAAGGGCTTCCCGTTCGCAAAGTGTTAGTGGACGAAGCCTCTGCCATTGACCAAGAAATTTACTTTGCCATCACCAACGACCGCGCCGCAAAAAAACCAGTGATGATTGCCTCCGCCGCCGGCGGCGTGGACATTGAAGAAGTCGCCGCAAAAAACCCAGACAAAATTATCAAAGTTCACATTGACCCATTGCTCGGTTTGCGTGAATATCAAGCCCGCGATGTGGCAGTGGGCATTGACCTGCCCCGCGAATACTGGAAAGACTTTACAAAAATTGCAATGGGGCTTTGGAATGTCTATAAAGATACAGACGCCACTCTGGCAGAAATTAACCCGCTGGTCATCACCAAAGAAAAGAAACTCATCGCGTTAGACGGCAAAATGATGATAGACGACAACGCCCTGTTCCGCCAACCAGAATTGGCTGAAATGCGCGACACCGACGAAGACGCCCCAGCAGAAATCGAAGCCCGCAAATACGGGCTTTCATACATCAAGTTAGACGGCAACATTGGCTGTATGGTCAACGGCGCAGGCTTAGCAATGACCAGTATGGATGTTATCAAACTGTTTGGGGGCGAGCCAGCAAACTTCCTCGATGTCGGAGGCGGCGCAGACGCCAAGAAAGTCGCCGCCGCCATGCGCATCATCTTAACAGATACCAACGTCAAAGCCGTTTTGTTTAACATCTTCGGCGGCATCACTCGCTGCGACGAAGTGGCGCGCGGCATCTTAACCGCAATGGACGAAGTCAAACCCAAAGCGCCGATGGTGGTTCGTTTAGTCGGAACAAATGCCGAAGAAGGCAGAAAACTTTTAGAAAACGCAAATATGATTACCGCCGAAACATTGGCAGACGCCGCAAAAAAATCTGTCGAAGCGGCACAAAAGGGCAATTAGCATGAGCATTTTAGTTAACAAAAATACACGCTTATTAGTGCAAGGCATTACAGGAAACGAAGGCTTATTTCACACCACACAAATGGTCGCGTATGGAACAAACGTCGTGGGCGGAGTTACGCCCGGCAAAGGCGGCGAATGGGTTTTAGAAAAAATCCCCGTCTTCGATTCGGTGCGCGCCGCAAAAGAAAATACAGACGCCAACGCCACCATTATTTTCGTCCCCGCCCGCTTCGCGCCAGACGCAATGTTTGAAGCCGCAGACGCAGGCATTCCCCTCATCATCTGCATCACCGAAGGCGTGGCTATTTCAGATATGATGCGCGTCCGAAACTATCTTGACCAAAAAAATGTGCGCCTCATTGGTCCCAACTGCCCAGGGCTCTTAACCCCAGGCGAAGCCAAAGTGGGCATTATCCCCGGCAACATTGCCATCCCCGGAAATGTTGGGGTTGTCTCTCGTTCTGGCACATTAACGTATGAAGTTTTATACGCCATGAAAAATCTCGGCATGGGCGCCTCCACCTGCGTCGGCATCGGCGGCGACCCAATCAACGGCACAAACTTTATAGACGTTTTACAAATGTTTGAAGACGACCCCCACACCGAAAAAGTCATCATGATTGGCGAAATTGGCGGCAACGAAGAAGAAAAAGCCGCAGAATTTATTCGCACCAAAATGACCAAACCCGTCGCTTCATTTATCGCCGGTCAAACCGCGCCTCCAGGCAAACGCATGGGGCACGCAGGGGCAATCATCGAAGGCGGCGAAGGCTCTGCCGCAGACAAAATCAAAGCGCTCGAAGCCGCGGGCGTTAAAGTCGCCAAACATCCTGAAGAAATTCCCACCCTCTTACAATAAAACCAACGCCCTTCAGGTTTACCCGCCATTAAAACATATAGAGCCGCCAAATTTTGGCGGCTCTACGGTTATAATTCAAGAAATTATTTTTTATTCGCGTCAATATACGCAACAGCCTCGCCGACTGTGGTAATCTTTTGCGCGGCTTCATCAGAAATCTCAGCGCCGAACTTATCTTCAAACGCCATGATTAATTCCACCAAGTCTAGCGAATCGGCTTCCAAATCTTCGCGGAAGCGGGCTTCCATCGTAATCTTCGATTCATCTACACCAAGCAAATCTTTGATGATACCTTTCAACTCATTATAAGTGTCTGACATAAAAGCCTCCAATAGGGTTTTGATTTTTCAAATTGTAACCGCCTGACTTGTACTGTCAAGCCATCTATCAAACACAGGAACACTACCCCATGCCAAAAGTTGCGCCCATAGACCAAAGAAAAGCCGACCACATAAAAATAAACTTAGAACAAGATGTACGCTCTGCATTAACCAGCGGCTTAGAAAACTATCATTTTATTCATGAAGCCCTGCCCGAACTTGACCTAAACCGCCTCGACACTACGGTCAACCTGTTCGGCAAGCGCATACATGCCCCCATCCTCATCAGTTCGATGACAGGCGGCACCTCCGAAGCGGAAACTATTAACCTCCGCCTCGCAGAAGCGGCGCAAGCATGTAACCTTGCCATGGGGGTTGGAAGTCAACGCGCCGCTATTGAACAACCCGCGCAAGCGAAAACCTTTCAAGTGCGCCGCGTTGCGCCCGATATTTTATTATTCGCCAACCTCGGCGCCGTGCAACTTAACTACGGCTACAGCGTTGACCAATGCAAACAAGCCGTAGAAATGATTCAAGCCGACGCCTTGTATTTACATTTGAATCCATTACAAGAAGCCGTGCAAGACGCAGGCGATACAAACTGGATAGGCATTGCCAAAAAAATAGAAGAAATTTGCAAAAAACTGGAAACGCCCGTGATTGCCAAAGAAGTCGGTTGGGGAATTTCAGAACGCACAGCAAAATTATTAAGCGATTGCGGCGTTCAAGCCATTGACGTCGCCGGCGCCGGCGGCACATCATGGTCGCAAGTAGAAATGCACCGCGCCCCCGACGAGTTTACCCGTCAACTCGCCGCCACCTTTGTCGGCTGGGGAATCCCAACGGCAGAATCAATTTTGAACGTTAAGAAAGCCGCTCCTAATATGACCATCTTCGCCTCAGGCGGCATTAAAGACGGGCTTGATATTGCCAAATGCATCGCGCTCGGCGCAACGCTAGGCGGCATGGCAGGCAACTTCCTCAAAGCGGCGGCAGTTTCAACAGAAAAAGTGATTGACGTAATGAAACTCACCAAACGGCAAATCGAAGTCGCCATGTTTGCTTGCGGCGCGCAAACGCTGAAGGAGTTACAAAATGGGAAGACGCTGCGCAAAACATCTTGAACAATTGTTTAATCTTCCAACCCCGTTCTCTTTATACACAGGAATAAAGAAAGCCTCTCCGCTTTAATGAATATAAAAAAACATAAACTCTTCTTTTTTTTATTTTTATTTTTTCTCGCCATTGGCGTTACATCGGTTTCCATATCCCCGCCTAATTTGCCTACGCGCAGTTCAATAACAGAGACGCTTACCCCCCCCCTAACCCCAAAACCCAATTTTCAAGTCCACATTCCCTCGAAAGCATTGCTCAAAAACTATGTGACCGTTTCTGTCAAAGCCGAATCTGGCGCAAGATGCAACCTTATCTTCATCCCCGCTTCGGGTGAGATGTTAAACATGAATACCATTGCAGATGAAAATAATGAATGCGTTTGGAGATGGAAACTAGAAGAATCTTACGGCAGGGGCAGCGCAAGGTTGATTTTTACAATTGACGGAATGAGCCAAACGCACTTTCTTCAAATATTCCCAGAGTTTTAGAAAAAACACATCGCATTTCAGTTGCCTATCGCCGCTTCTACTCTTCTTCGCCAGATAACAACTTAATCCGTTCCCACGGTTTCAAACTTTCATCTTCCGCCAACAAACTTTTCAATTCATATAATTCGTCGCGCAAAGCCGCCGCTTTTTCAAACTCTAAATTTTTAGCGGCTTCTTTCATCTGCTTTTCCATCTCATGCACAATTTGCCTCAATTCATTGCGCGGCAAATCAGATTTCGTCTTATATTCCCCTTTCATCTCGCCAATCGCCTTCGCCGACATTTCCTCCGTTAAATCGTGAATCGCCTTTGAAACGCTAATTGGCACAATGCCCTTTTCTTCGTTGTATTTCAATTGCTTGGCGCGGCGGCGGTTTGTTTCATCAATAGCGCGTTTCATCGAATCGGTCACTTTATCGGCATACATAATCACCCGTCCGTTCACGTTGCGCGCGGCGCGCCCAATTGTTTGAATCAAGGCTTTATCTGAGCGCAAAAAACCTTCTTTATCCGCGTCTAAAATTGCCACCAAAGAAACTTCGGGCAAATCTAACCCTTCGCGCAACAAGTTAATGCCTACCAACACATCAAACGTCCCCAAACGCAAGTCGCGCAAAATACCGACGCGCTCCAGCGTTTCCACTTCCGAATGCAAATAATTAACTTTGATTCCCAACTCTTTCAGATAATTCGTCAAATCTTCCGACATTCTTTTTGTAAGCGTGGTGACTAAGACTCTTTCGCCTCTTTCTACCCTCGTCTTAATTTCTCCGACCAAATCATCCACTTGACCTTTGACAGGGCGAACCACAACTTCAGGGTCCACCAAACCTGTAGGTCTGATAATTTGCTCCACAATTTGTTGAGCGTGTTTCATTTCGTAATCCCCCGGCGTGGCGGAGGTGTAAATAGTGGACCCCATCGCTTGCTCAAATTCTTCAAATTTTAACGGGCGGTTATCTAATGCGGAAGGCAAACGGAATCCATATTCAACCAACGTTTCTTTTCTAGCGCGGTCGCCGTTATACATGCCGCCAATCTGCGGCACAGTCATGTGGCTTTCGTCAATCACAAGCAAATAATCGCTTGGCAAAAAGTCAAGCATCGTCCACGGATGCGAACCCGGCGCGCGTCCGTCTAAATGGCGGGAGTAATTTTCAATCCCAGAGCAATACCCCACCTCTTTGAGCATTTCCAAATCATAGCGTGTGCGCTGTTCAAGTCGCTGGGCTTCCAAAAGTTTGCCTTCGCTTTTGAATAACGCCAGCCGCTCTTCTAACTCTTTTTCTATATTTTCAATAGCGGTTTTCAATCTATCTTTTTCTGTCAGATATTGTTTGGCAGGGTAAACGGCAATTTGGTTTGGCTCCGCAAGAATTTCGCCGGTCAATGGGTTAAATTGCATAATGCGTTCAACTTCGTCTCCAAAGAAAGTAATGCGGAAACCCAGCTTATCTTCGTAGGCAGGCACAATCTCCAGCGTATCGCCGCGCACGCGAAATGTGCCAGAACGCAATTCCATATCGTTACGTTGATATTGGCTTTCAATTAATTGCCGAAGCAGGGCGTTGCGGCGATAAATCTCGCCTACTGTTAAGTGAACGGTTCCTTTTCCAAATTCTTCTGGCGACCCTAACCCATAAATACAGGAAACAGAAGCGACGATAATTACGTCTCGACGCGAAACAAGCGCGGCGGTCGCCGCAAGGCGTAGGCGCTCAATTTCTTCATTGATTTGCGTTTCTTTTTCAATATACAAATCATGTCTAGGCACATAGGCTTCTGGCTGATAATAATCATAGTAAGACACAAAATAAGAAACCGCGTTTTGCGGAAAAAACTCTTTGAACTCGGCATATAATTGCGCGGCAAGCGTTTTGTTGTGCGCCATAATTAATGCAGGCTTTTGCAGTTCCTGAATCACGGAGGCGATTGTAAAAGTTTTGCCTGTGCCTGTTGCCCCAAGCAACACTTGATGTTTAAAGCCTTTATTCACGCCATCCACAAGTCCGCGAATGGCTTCGGGTTGGTCGCCCATCGGTAAAAACGGCGCTTGAAGTTTGAATTCCATCAGTATCTTCTCTTATAGCGAATGTGAACGAGTGTTCTATTTTACACCAAAGCGCGGAGAATGTCAGGGGTATAATCGCGCAGATATGAAAAGAATTAAGTTTTATTTACAAAATTTAGTTTTCACCGAAGCCAGCGCGCCTGTCGCTTTTCTTGTTTTGTGCTTTCTTAATTTCGGTTTATTAATACCCAGCCTTGGCTTTTATATGGATGATTGGCATTATGTTTTTTACGCCAACTTAAAAGGGCTGGAAAGCCTGCCTGAATTATTATTATATGACAGCCGTCCAAACGCGGCATGGTTATACGCTTTTGCGTTTCAATGGTTGGGCTTCAATCCGCTTGCATGGCATATTTTTGCGTTGCTTTCTAGGTTTCTCACCGTGTGCGCGTTTTGGATATTGTTACGCGCCGTATGGCCTGACCGAAAAACCGAAGCGATTTATGTTTCTTTACTGTTTGCCGTTTACCCCTTTTTTATGTTACAACCATTCGCTGTTGGCTCCACGCATCATTGGTTTGGTTTTTTTATTTTCAACCTTTCTTTATTTTTTATGGCGCTTTCAACTCAGGCGCAAGGCTATAAAAAATGGTTTTTTACTCTTCTTGCGTTACCGCTCGAAGCCGTTCATCTTTTCACCAGCGAATATTTTGCCGGGCTAACCTTAATTCGCCCGGCGATTCTTTGGGTCATGATTTCAAAAAACGAAATTGCATTAACGAAAAAATTATTTCGCGTCTTTACAAATTGGCTTCCATATCTCATTATTTTAAGCGTTTACTTTTATTGGCGAGTTTTTCTTTTTGAAAACCCAGAAGGCGTAACTCGCAATGAGCCGGTGATTTTGAATTTGCTTTTGAACAACCCGCTTCGAGCGCTTGGCTTTTTATTCAACGCCTTTTTCACAGACCTTGTTTCGGTGTTAACTATCGGTTGGCAAAAAGCGACCGACGCCAGCGCGCTGAACTTAACTTCTCCTTTTGTTATATTCAAACTTGGAATTTGTCTATTAGGCTTTTTACTGGCGTTTTTTTATTTCAAAAAACTTTCTTTACGCCCCGCAAACTTACCAGACGCGCCAGATACATGGATAAAAAGCGGCTTTGGGGTCGCGCTATTGGCGCTAATGACAAGCGGTTTGCCCATTTGGTTCATTGGGCGCTCGATTGTCGAAAGCAAAAATCTAGTTTCCGCTTCACGGTTTGGAATTCCCGCTATGTTTGGCGCCGCGTTGCTCATGTTCGTAATCATAGCGTACTTTGTGAACGACCAAAACAAAAAAAATATTTTGCTTTGCTTCCTCCTCGCCTTAGCCATTAACTTTCACTTAGATAATACGAAAGAATTTCAAGTTTCATGGGAAAAGCAAGAAAGATTTATTAGTCAATTGCTTTGGCGCGCGCCTGTGATTGAGCCCGGAACGGCGCTATTGACTGACCAAGAAGTATTAGGCGTGATGGGAGAATATGCGGTTTCGTTTTCGATTAATACCGCTTATCAAGTTCAAAATTTTGGAAATACCCCGCCCTATTGGTACTTTCCGTTTTTATATACCAACCCACAGGTGGACGACCTATTAGCAGGCGCGCCGCTTGAATATCAAAAATTTACTATGATATTTAATGGCAATAGCAAACAAATGCTATTGCTAGACTTTAACCCCGAATTAAAAAGGTGTTTGTGGGTTTTACAGCCGCAAGACACAAACCTAAGGCTGGTAAGCGACGATGTAAGAAAACTTGCGGCTGGTTCAGATATTGGCTTGATTAAGCAATCCAGCAAAGAGGTTACCCCGCCAGAGGAAATTTACGGAAAACAAAACACGCAAACATGGTGCTATTATTTCCAAAAAGCGGATTTAGCGCGTCAGTATCAAGACTGGGATGAGATTGTAAGGTTATGGAATGAAGCGCAAGCCAACGACGAAAGAGCCGATAACGGGTTCGAGTACATTCCGTTTATTGAGGGGCTAGGTCATACGGAAGATTGGGACCAAGTAAAAGAAATTACAAAACTTGCCAATCGCGTTACGGCAGGTCTTGAACCAAGTTTGTGCTCGGCGCTAGATCGGCTTGCAGCAAATGCGCCCACATCGCAAAAACGAGACGAGACAATTGCCAATCTCAAAGATGATTTGAATTGTAAAAATTTTCAATAATCAAAAAAGTTATGGCAAGCGATTTAGCACATCTAACAATTTAATCGTCCACACTTCATCTTTGGAAATCGTCACCCAATAGGCGGATTTTCCTCCGCGCACGCCGTTGGGTAAGTCGGGTAAACGCTTCTCGTCTAACCCGTTGCCGCTGACTGGATATTTCAACAGAATCTGCCCCCCTTCCCAATTGACCGAAGTTAAGCCTGCCTTTTCGGCGCGTAACTTCACACGGAGTTGATATAACAGGTTTTGCACCATTTCGGGCATAGGTCCGAAGCGGTCTCTAAATTCTGAGCCTAGAGCGTCTAATTCGGTTTCATCGCGCAGGTCTGCCATACGGCGATAGAGGCGTAATCTCAAGTCTGCGTCTGAAATATAAGTTGAGGGAATGCCAACCGCAAGCGGGAGTTCGACATTAACAGGCATTGATAACGGAAGATTGAGGGTTGAAAAAGCGGAATCTAATTTACCGCTTTCGATTTTCAAAACATCATTCGCAATTTTTCTTAATCGGCGAACCGCATCGGCTAACATTCGCGTGTAAAGATGAAAGCCAACCGATTGAATGTATCCATGCTGGCGAACGCCAAGCAATTCGCCTGCGCCGCGAATTTCTAAATCGCGCATGGCAATAGAATAGCCGGCGCCAAGTTGTGTATTTTCTGCAATGACTTCAAGCCGCTGTTGGCCGTCTTGTGTGGGCGACATTTTATTATGGCGAAAAAAATAGGCATAAGCCCGCATAGCGCCGCGCCCCACGCGCCCGCGCAATTGATACAGTTGCGCGAGACCAAACGTATCGGCTCTATCTACAATTAAGGTATTCGCATTAGGAATATCTAACCCTGATTCGATAATTGTGGTTGAAAGTAAAATATCCGTTTCGCCTGTGTTAAAACGGTGCATAACGGCTGATAGTTGATGCTCTGGCATTTGCCCATGCCCAATATCAATGCTTGCTTCTGGCGCAAGTTTTTGAAGGTGTTGCTTCATGGCTTCAATCGTCTGCACGCGATTGTGAACAAAAAACACTTGCCCGCCGCGTTCTAATTCACGCAATATCGCCTGACGCACCAAGCGCGGGGAGTATGGTCCAACATGCGTGACGATGGGCAATCGTTCTTCGGGCGGCGTGTTGAGGGTGGAAATATCGCGCACGCCTGTTAATGCCATGTATAAAGTTCGCGGAATGGGCGTGGCGGTTAAAGTTAACACATCCACTTCGGTGCGTAATTTTTTGAGATGCTCTTTATGCGTCACCCCGAAGCGTTGTTCTTCATCAATCACCACTAACCCTAAATCTTTGAAACTGACGTCCGCCGAAATCAAACGGTGCGTGCCGATGATGATGTCAATTTCTCCGTTTGCAAGTTGATTCAAAATTTCCGTCTGTTCTTTGGGCGTGCGAAAACGCGAAAGCATTTCCACTTTGACGGGAAACGCCGCCAGCCTTTGTGAAAATGTTTCAAAATGTTGTTGGGCTAACACGGTGGTTGGCACAAGCACAGCCGCCTGCTTGCCGCTCATCACCGCTTTGAATGCCGCGCGAAGCGCCACTTCGGTTTTTCCATACCCCACATCGCCGCACAATAATCTATCCATTGGGCGCGGGCGCTCCATATCGCGTTTAATTTCAGCCAAAGCGCGTTTTTGGTCTTCAGTTTCAACATACGGAAAACTATCTTCTAGTTCTTTTTGCCATTGCGTATCTTCTGCAAAGGCAAACCCTTCCACCACCTGACGGCGCGCGTATAAATCTAATAAATCTTCGGCGACCTTTTGCACCGCTTCTTTGACTTTGGATTTCGTCTCTGCCCATGCCTGCCCGCCCAGCGTATCTAACGAAGGCTTGCCGCCATCTGCGCCGACATAGCGCGTTAATCTATCGGCTTGATGCACAGGCACATATAAAATATCGCCGCGCTCATATTCAACGGTGAGGTATTCTCTTTCATGTCCATCGAGTTGTCTTTGAATTAATCCCGCAAAACGCCCAATGCCATGGTCTACATGCACCACATAATCGCCCGCTTGCAAATCGGCGTATAACGACTCGGGCGTATCGGCTGTTTTTTGTTGACGCGTGCGCGGTTGTGGGCGCTCCCAGCCAAAAACTTCAGAATCGGTAATTAAGTGTAATTTGTAATTAGCGATTGGAGAATCAGAGGATTGGATATTAAGCGTGAAACCTTCAGATAATGAAGATTCTATAAACTCTAAATTCTTGAAATTAGAATCGGGATAATGCTCTAGCCATAATTCTTTTAGGCGTTGCGCCTGACGAGAAACAATAAAAACTTGCTCGCCATTTTCTACAATTGGGTATAAATAATCAATAAATGGTTTTAGCCTTCCGCCAAAGCGTTCATCATGCTCAAATAAATGAGCGAATGAATTCTCTAATTCGCCGCTCTTTAATCTCTGCTCGTCCGAATACCCTAAGTCTAAATTTATAAATTCACCCAGCGAATCGTTTAATTCAGACCATGAGATATACGGCGCGGGGAAATCTTCCGCAAGCGCGCCTTCTTTGACGCTTTCCTGTCGAAATTTCACGGCTTGCTCTTCCACTTCGTTCGCCATCGTTTCAATTAAACTAATATCGTCTAACGCCACAAAAGTTTTTTGCGGTAAATAATCTAACAACGAAGCGGGCTGTGAATGAATCAACGGAATATGAAATTCTGAAAGTTGCGCGTCGCTTTCAGCGGTATTCGCTAAAAATTCACGCGCGGGGGTTATCAAAACGCTTGCTAATTTTTCAAGCGTGCGCTGTGTAGCGGGGTCAAAACTACGAATGGATTCAATTTCATCGCCAAAAAAATCTAAACGCACAGGATATAACTCCGTCGTTGCCCAAATGTCTAAAATTCCGCCTCGACTGGAAAATTGTCCTGGCTCTAAAACCGTATTAACGCGTTGATAGCCAATCCGCGCCCATTCACGCATCAGACCATCGGGTTGGCTGGTTTGCCCAACTGAGAATTTTTTACACGCTTTGAGAAAATCTCGCCTTGGCAGTGTGCGCGTCATCAGTGAGCGAACTGAAGCGACGATAATAGGCGGAGTTTCGGGCTTGTTTGCAAATGGCAAGTGGTACGCGGAAAGGGCGGTTAATACTTGCAAGCGTTCGCGGCGAGTCGTCGCTCCCCATGCGGCTTCTTCATAGAATAATGGATTTGGCTCTGCAAATAAATATCTCGGCGACTTAACCCAAAACCCCATTTCGTCAAACAGAGATAGCGCATGGTCGGCGCGGTCTGTAATCAATAAAGTAGGTTGGTTAATATCGGCATGAAGCGCGGCTACCATCGGTAAGCGCACAGCGCGCGGCAAACCTAAACCGGCAAGGCTTTTGCGCGTTGAAATTTGCGTTAGCAAATCTTGATATGAAGGGAGAGAGCGAAGACGAGAAAATAATAGTTGCATGGCGTGTTTTTTTTATAGATTACGATTTATAGATAACTTAATTCGGAATTTATGATTCAATCGAGCCGTTGAACTTGTTCATCGCCATATTCAAGCCGTTGGTCACAAATTCAAGCGCGGCTTCTGAAGCGCGGGAGAGGATTTCTGGCAACAGTTTTTGCTCGTCTTTAGAGAAGTTTTGTAAAACATAATCTTTGGCTTGCATTCTGCCGGGCGGGCGACCAATGCCTAAGCGCAAGCGGGGAAAATCTTTTGTGCCGAGTTGTTCAATCGTATCCGCCATGCCGCGCTGCCCGCCAGGACCGCCGCCTGGACGAATGCGAATTGCGCCAAAGGGAATATCTAAATCGTCATGCGCCACAAGAAGATGTTCAAATGGGATTTTATAGAAATGCAACAACCCTTGCACCGATTGCCCAGAAAGATTCATGTAGGTTTGCGGTTTGGCAAGGATAATTTTTTTTTCGTTATATATAGCCGAAGTCACAATCGCCTTCGATTGCAATTTCATGCCGCGCGCGCTAAGCTTTTCGGCGAGGGAGTCTATCAGCATAAAGCCAATATTGTGACGGGTATCTTTGTATTCTCTGCCTGGGTTGCCAAGCCCAATGATAAGGAAGGTGTCGGTCATAATTTGTTTCCAGTTTGTAGTGGGTAGTTAGCGGTAATTAGTAATTGGTAATTGGTAATTGGTAATTGGTAATTGGTAATTGGAAGTTGAAGAGTTAGTTTTTTCTAAAGCGAATTAATAACGAAAAAAGAATAAATAAGATAAGAACAATCAAAGCGCTTTGGGCAAAAATTTTGTAAATCGCTTCTTGTGTGAGGGCGGCAGGGTTGGGCGGCAGCGGCGTGGCGGATGGACGCGATAAAACAGGCGGCGTTGGTTCAAGCGCTCTTGGGGTTGGGGTTGGGTTGTTGAAGTTTGGCAGGTCGGTTTGGGTGGCAGTGGGCGTTGGGGTTTCTTGATTTCGGATTTTTAAGTCTGTAACGATGGCGTCTGTAAAAGAGCCGTCTTGTAAATAAACGCGCAGACGTAAGTTGTAGTCGCCGTCGGTGATAAACGTTGTATCCCAAACGGCGATGATGGGGTTTTGTGTGGGTTGAGAAAATGTTTGGATGGCAAACCATGCCTCCCCTGAGTCTGAAGCGTATGAAAACGCTAACTCGGCGGATGAAAAATTTGGGGTATCCATTATGCCTCGTATTTCAACTTGTCCGCGAAGGGTCTCGCCATTTTGCGGCGAGGTAATGGAAACAATTCCCGTTTGAATGGCAATTAAAAAAATCAAAAACGCTTTGAGCATGGCAACTGATAATTTTACTATGAAAGTCCGCGTCCTTCGCCCGCAACCCCTTTCTCCCAAATTAGGTAGGGTGAGTTTATTGGTTTGAAAGGTGGATGCAATTCTCGAATGTAAATTTTTCTGGTAAACTCTAGCCGTTGGATACGAATTTTAGGAGATTGATTTATGGCATCCCGCGCTGAACAAATTGTTGACCGCCTTCGGAATATGCAAGCCGCCGCCCCAGATATTGAAGCCTCTGCGGTGGTTTCGGTAGATGGGTTGATTATGGCTTCCGCTTTGCAACAAGGCGTAGAAGAAGACCGCGTCTCTGCTATGTCTGCGGCTATGCTTTCGCTGGGAGAAAGAATCTCAGGCGAGTTGGGGCGCGGCGGGTTAGAGCAGGTTTATATTAAAGGCGATAAAGGCGCAATTATCTTAACCGCCATTGGCGAAGAAGCCGTTCTGACGGCTATGGCGCGTCAGGAAGCAAAACTTGGTATGATATTTTTGGAAATGCGCCGCGCCGCTGAAGATATTACGAAATTGGTTGGATGAAGCGAAAATATTTTTTTACCCCCATGCTTTATACCCCCAAATGGGAGGGCTTGAACGCCCTCCCATTTTCTTTGTGCGCTTCACCTTCACCCTCTCCTGTTTTGGGAGAAGATTGGGGTAAGAGAATTTAGGAGAATCAAAATGACAAACAAAACAAAATATTTATTTTTTACGGGCGGCGTGGTTTCGTCAGTCGGTAAAGGCGTTACTGCCGCCGCTTTGGGCTTGTTGCTAAAAGAGCGCGGGTTTAAAGTGGCGGTGCAAAAACTTGACCCCTACATCAATGTTGACCCCGGTACGATGAGCCCCTATCAGCATGGCGAGGTGTATGTGCTAGACGATGGCGCTGAAACGGATTTGGATTTGGGTCATTATGAACGTTTTATTGATATTCGTTTAAGTAAGTTAAGTAACTTTACAACTGGGCAAGTATATGCGGAGATTATTTCTAAAGAACGGCGGGGAGATTATCTCGGCGGGACGATTCAAGTGATTCCGCATATTACCAATGAAATTAAGCGCCGAATTGCCCTAGCCGCCAAAGAGACGAAAGCCGAAATAATGATGTTGGAAGTGGGCGGCACGGTCGGCGATATTGAGTCGCAGCCGTTTTTAGAGGCGCTGCGCCAATTAAGAAACGAAGTGGGCAGAGAAAATTGTTTATTTATTCACGTTACATGGCTGCCATTGATTGGCGCAACGGGAGAATTGAAAACAAAGCCAACGCAGCATTCGGTGGCGGCGTTAAGGTCAATTGGCATTTCGCCCAACGTCATCATCGCCCGCGCCGATAAAGACATTGAAAAAAGTTTATGTGAAAAAATTGCGCTATTTTGCGACGTTGAGAAAAACGCGGTTATTCCGATGAAAACAGCCGATGTGTTGTACGACGTGCCGTTGATGCTGGAAAAACTCGGCGTGGGCGATTTGGTGGTTGAAAAATTAAACCTCAAAGCCACACGCAAGCCCAATATGCGCCCGTGGAAAAAATTGGTGGATGAAGTTCGTAAACCTAAGCCGACTGTTAAAGTGGCGCTGGTTGGAAAATATGTTGAATTACAAGATGCGTATATGTCTGTGCGCGAAGCGTTAAAACATGCGGCGCTCGCCAATAGCGTCGAGGTGGATATTTGTTGGATACATTCTGCCGATTTGGAAAAAGATAAAGGCTGGGATAGCATCAAACAAGCCGATGCGATTCTTGTGCCGGGCGGTTTTGGGTCGCGCGGCGTGGAGGGGAAAATTCTAGCGGCGCGTTATGCGCGCGAAAATAAAATTCCATATCTTGGCTTATGCTTGGGTATGCAAGTGATGTGCATTGAATTTGCGCGCGGCGTTTTGGATTTGGAAGACGCAAACTCCTCCGAATTTGACCGAGCCACCGAACATCCTGTCATTGACTTAATGCACGACCAACGTTCGATTACAGAAATGGGCGGAACCATGCGCCTCGGACTTTACCCCTGCTTGTTGATGAAAAACTCAAAAGCAGGCTTAGCCTACGGCGTCCCACGCGTGGACGAAAGACATCGCCATCGTTTTGAATTCAATAACGACTATCGCCAACGCTTTGAAGAAGCAGGCATGGTCTTTTCAGGCTTATCGCCCGATGGTCGCTTGGTTGAAATTGTTGAATTGAAAGACCATCCTTATATGGTCGCGAGCCAATTCCACCCCGAGTTTTTATCCCGTCCCATGAATCCGCACCCGCTGTTTGTGGGTTTGGTCAAAGCGGCGAAGGAGAGAGGGAAGAAGTAATTTTTCTTATCAAAACTGTAAATACAAAATCCTTGCTCATAAAAAGATTCATTCAGACAACGTGGCTGAATTTTTTTCTTGAAAGAGGGACTTTTGCATGTCCAAAACGAATCGTATCAACAAAGCATTGCAAGATAATATTGCGGTTGCATCCGCAAACATTAGATATCTTTATGATAATTTTCAGACTCAAAGTTACAGTAATCGGTCGAATGTTTATGAAGAAGATAGTTTGAAAATATCTATTGCCTTGTATAACACTGGTCCGGGGAATGATTTTGCCACTGGATATCGAATAGATGTTTCTAATGGGTTATTTGACCCTAGTGGATAATATTTTGGCGATATCCACGTATAGTTCCTTGAACAAAATACTCTGCTCCTGCTAAATAAAAAAAGTATTTCAGATTATACTAAGCACGAATTTATACAGAACATCAGGAGCAAAGTATGGACTCAACAATTGAAAGCATATCCGCATTAGAAATTTTAGATTCGCGCGGCAACCCAACCGTAGAAGTCGAAGTCGTCCTCGTGGATGGTTCATGGGGACGCGCGGCAGTTCCTTCGGGCGCATCCACTGGCGAGCATGAAGCGCTGGAAATGCGCGACGGCGACAAGAAAAGATATTTAGGCAAAGGCGTTGCCAACGCGGTGGCAAACGTGAACGGCGTTATCTCTGAAGCGTTGTTTGGTTGGGATGCCTCCGACCAAAAAGCGATTGACGCCGAAATGTTGGCGCTAGACGGCACAAAAAATAAATCCAAACTTGGCGCAAATGCAATTCTCGGCGTCAGCCTCGCGGTTGCAAAAGCGGCGGCAAATTCTTTTGGAATGCCACTCTATCGTTATCTCGGCGGCGTGTATGCGCATGTGTTGCCTGTGCCAATGTTAAACATTATGAACGGCGGCGCACATACAGGATGGCAATCCACAGATATGCAAGAATTTATGGTGATGCCTTTCGGCGCTTCATCCTTCGGGGAAGGCTTACGCTGGGGCGTGGAAATTTATCACAGCCTCAAATCTGTTCTGAAGGAAAAAGGCTATGGCACATTGGTTGGCGATGAAGGCGGTTTTGCTCCGTCTCTCAAAGCAAATAATGAAGCGGTGGAATTAGTGCTGGCGGCGATTGAAAAAGCAGGTTTCAAAGCAGGGCGCGGAAAAGACGTTGCCATTGCCTTAGACCCTGCCGCTTCTGAATTTTATGATGAGAAAACAAAAAAATATAACTTACGCAAAGAGGGTAAAGAATTCACCGGCGACCAAATGGTAGAGTTTTGGACAAAGTGGGTTAAAGATTATCCGATTGTTTCGATTGAAGACGGGCTCGCGCAAGACGATTGGGAGTCTTGGAAAGCGTTGGTAAAGTCTATTGGGCATACTTGCCAATTGGTTGGAGACGATTTATTAGTGACCAACCCTGAACGAGTGCGCAAAGCAATCGCCGAAAACGCCGCAAACGCTTTGTTGGTAAAGGTAAATCAAATTGGCACATTGAGCGAAACCATCGAAGCCGTAGATTTATGTCAACGCGCAGGATGGAGAGCGGTCACTTCTCACCGCTCAGGCGAAACGGAAGACGCCACCATTGCCGATTTGGCGGTGGCGTTGAATACGGGTCAAATCAAAACGGGCGCGCCAGCAAGGTCAGATAGGGTGGCGAAATATAATCAATTGTTGAGAATTGAAGCGGAATTGGGCGCTGAAGCCAAATACGCAGGCTGGGAAGCGCTGGCGATAAAGTAAAAAATAAACAATAGAAGACCGCCTCGAAGGGTTTTTGCGTCAATCAAAAAATCAAGCCTTCGAGGCGGTTTTATGTTTATGAATAAAGTTTCTTAAAAATTTATTGAAGCGCGTCCTCTATCACCTGCTTCATCGAAGCGATATCTACGTCTTTTTTATCTAAAAACGCCGCTACTCCCGCTAAGTACGCTTGTTTTCTAAACTCCTTATCGGGGTAGGCGCTAATGACGACAATACGGGTGGAAGGCGAAGCGTTTTTTATTTTGCGCGCGCATTGAATGCCGTCTTCGCCGTTTAGAACCACATCTACAAACGCAAGGCGCGGTTGAGTTTGGGTAGAAAGGTTTAATGCTTCGTCTGTATTGTCCGCTTCATACACAACGCAAGCCGAATCAATTTTGCCAATTAACTTACCAAGTTGCTGGCGATAACGCGCATTATCATCCACAATTAAAACCGTTAGGTGGCTCGAAATTTGTTTTTGAGGCGTTTCTGCCATTTCTTGCCCGCTGATTGCAAGCGCTTCGGGATGGCGATGAATATAATTTAACGCTTTCAAGCGGCTATCTACGCCTAATACGCGGTATAAAGCCGTTAAATGATTCTCCACCGTTTTCACACTTAAGTCTAACTGCATGGCAATATTGCGATTATCTGCGCCTTGAGCAATCAGGCGCAATAACTCGCGTTGGCGGCGCGTGAGCCACGGGGTATTAGGAAGCGAAACGGCGCTTTTTCGATTGACAAGTTTATCTATTAAACTTCCTGAAATCCATCGTTCGCCGCTTAAAATTCTTTGAGTGGCAAGTTGTAAATCCGCTAGCGGCTGGTCTTTCATGTGATACCCATCGGCGCCTGCCTGCAACAGCCCAACGACATAAGACTCGTCGTCATACGCGCTGACAATAAGTATTTTTATATCGGCATATTTCGTTTTGATTTGTTGAACCGCAGAGATGGGTTCAAAATCTGGCATACTTGCATCCATCAGGAGCAAGTCAATGGGGTGTTGCGTTAAAAAGTTCATCAAGTCGCGCCCATTGCCCACTTCGCCGGCGATTTTGATGTTTGGCAGCGCTTCTAAAGCGTTGCGCAGCCCTGCGCGAACGATGGTATGGTCGTCTGCTAATAAAATGCGTATTGGCGGCATAGTTCTATTATTATGCCGTAAGTATAACGAAATGAACAGAAGAGAATCAAGTAGAATTGCGATACAATCAATTTATGTCTGAGTTATTGTTGCAAGTAAACAATATTTCCAAAAACTTTGATAGATTGCTCGTCTTGGCAAACGTCAGTTTTTCGCTAAACAAAGGCGAGGTGGTTGGCTTGGTGGGGCGGCAAGGCGCGGGGAAATCTACGTTGTTTCATATTTTAAGCGGAGCCATCCCCCCTTCCGCTGGCTCAATTTATTTTGATGGAATCAAACGCCGCTTCAATAATCGGATTGAGGCTCAAAAACTTGGCATTGAAACGGTGTATCAAACTTCCAGTTTAATTAACCATTTTGATTTTTCAAACCAAATTTTTTTTGATAGCGGCTCTGGCATAGAGGTCAATCGGCGAACTTCAGGCTTGGTCGAGCAGTTTAACGTCGCTCAAAATATTTTGTTAGGGCGCGAGCCGAAAAAAATCCCAATATTTGGCGTGATTGATTGGGATAGAATGAATCGCATAGCGCAAGACCTACTAGCCGAATTTGATTTACCCCCCAATTTAGCGTACGAACCCGTGAGCAATTTGGCGGATGAACAAAGGCAAATTATTCTGCTCTTAAGAGCCTTATACCGCCCGTCCCGCTTGCTGTTATTAGACGATATCATCCCTATTCTTAGTTTTAATCGTCAAGAAATTCTGCTGAAGAAAATCAAAAAACTTGCCGCGCAAGGCGTTTCTATTATTATCAGCAGCGACGACCTGAAACACTTATTCAGCGTAACAGACCGTATTATCGTGTTGTATGAAGGCAAATTAGTAGCAGACCGTCAAACCGCAGAATCCACCCCGCGCGAAATTGTGGAGTTAATTGTCGGTTCTACCAAGCAAGAGCAAGTATCGCCCTTAATTTGGGCGTTGGAGAGTTATCACGCCGCGCAACAGCAAACCGAAGAGTTGAGGCGCGCGCAAGCGTCTCTACAACAAAGTTTACACGCGCAAGACTCGCTAAACCGTCAGCTGGTTGAACGGTTAAGCAATCAACTCCTCGCGTTAGATAAACTCAACGCCGCTTTACAGGCGACGCAAAGAAGGTTAATCACAGAAAGAGAAGATGAGCGAAAAGCCTTAGCGCGCGAATTGCACGACCAAATTATTCAAGATTTATTAGGTCTTATTTATCAACTTGAAGACGTAGAAGAGTTAGCCAGTTCATTAGGATTAAGAAAAAAAGTAAATTCCATTCGGCGCGATATGCGGAATTTAGTGAGCGAACTGCGGCAAATGTGCAGCGATTTGCGCCCGCCCACCATTGACCATCACGGGCTTCACGCCGCGATTAACTCGCTCACAACCGAATGGGCAAATCGAAACGGAATTCTTGTTCACCTAGAAATAACGCCCGACTTAGGACGCTTGCCTGAAATGGTAGAACTCTCTATCTTTCGCATTGTGCAAGAAGGTTTGAACAATGTCCGCAAACATGCAGACGCCAAGCATGTGCGCCTTTCCATTCAACGCACTTCAACGACAAATTTACTTATTCGCTTAGAAGACGACGGCAAGGGCTTATCTAAACCAGCCGATATCGCTTCTTTATCGCTCAACAAGCATTTTGGTCTAGTGGGCATTAGCGAACGAGTAGCCTTATTAGGCGGCTCGATGCAAATTGAATCTTCGCAAGGGAATGGCACAATTTTGCAAATAGAAATCCCCAGCCCATATCCGCTCACCCAGTCTTAACCCATTAACTACCCTTTTGGGGCATTAGGGGAAACTCCCCACCTACCCAAAGGGGTGACCTCTCTCAAAATTCAGGGGAATAGGCGATTGTATAAAGCCGCAAATCACATACAATCTATTAATCGTTGAAATGTCTGACCGCATCGAGCAGTACTTAACAAAACAAAGTACAAAATCCAAGTTTAGCGAAAATCTATAAACGCTATTTCAGTCACGATCGGAAACGCAATGCAGCGTAAAATCCTACAACGAAAAGCATACGAAGCCTTTCCATTTGCCATAAATGGATGGCTTTGTTTTTTTTATTAACAAGAAGGAGGTGATTGACCAAGAAAAATTATCGTTTGTTCCAAGTACAACTTAAAAATAACCAAAGGAGAAGAATGTATGTCTAAGAAAGTTTTATATAAATTGTTCGCTCTCATGCTGGCGACCATTTTAGTCCTTTCAGCATGTGCGCCAGCGCAACCTGAAACTAGTTCAGAATTTGCCGTAGGCATTGTGTTACCCACCCGCGACGAGCCGCGCTGGGTGCAAGATGAAACCCGCTTCAAAGAGGCGTTAGAAGCGAACGGCTACGATGTGCAAATTCTTTTTAGCCAAGGCGACTCTTCCTTAGAAAAGGCTAACGTTGAATCCTTAATTAGTCAGGGCATCAAAGTACTCATCATCACCCCGCATGACGCCGCCGCCGCTGCCGCTTCGGTTGAAGCCGCACGAGCCGCTGGCGTCAAAGTCATTTCCTACGACCGCCTCGTCACCAACACCGAAGCGGTTGACTTCTATGTAACCTTCGACAGCGTCTCCGTTGGCGAAGCGCAAGCCCAATACTTGGTAGATAACGCCACTGGAACAGGCAACCCGCTTTACCTCTATGCCGGCGCCGCTTCAGATAACAATGCCTTCTTATTCTTTGAAGGCGCTTGGAATGTCCTCCAACCTAAAATCGCCGACGGCACATTTGTCATCGCCAATTCATCCGAAGCCGTAGCCCTGCAAGATAAAGCCACCCTCACCCGCGATGAGCAAGCCGCCATCATCAACCAAATCACCACCAACTGGGATTTCAACACCGCCAAAAGCCTTGCCGAAGCCAACCTCACCGCTAACGGCGCAGACTTAAAAGGCAATGTCTTCATCCTCGCCCCCAATGATGGAACCGCCCGCGCTATTGCCGACGCTTTCAGCGCCGACGCCGATGTGACCAGCTATGTCGTCACTGGGCAAGATGCAGAAAAAGCCTCTGTGCAATACATCATTGACGGCAAGCAATCTATGACCGTGTTCAAAGATGTACGCACATTGGTTGACGATGCAATTTCAGCCGCAATCACCTTCCTCGAAGGCGGCGTTCCTGAAGCGACCACCAGCTACAACAACGGCGCGGTAGATGTGCCTGCCAACCCAACCGTTGTCATCACAGTAGATAGAAACAACGTTGTGCAAGCATTGATTGATTCAGGCTACTATTCCGCCGGCGACTTCACAGGTCTGCCATAAGAATAAAGATGTAAGTACAAGTATGTAATGCAAAGAATAGTGGCGGACTATATTTTCCGCCACTATTCCTGTATAATCTGCAAAATTAGCTATTATTCTTCTGAACAGAGGTAAGCCTCTATGGACGCTCCTATTTTAGAAATGAAGCACATCACCAAGGAATTTCCTGGCGTAAAAGCGTTAAGCGATGTGAACTTTCAGGTTGCCAAAGGTGAAATTCATTGTCTAGTTGGCGAGAACGGCGCGGGCAAATCGACCTTGATGAAAATTCTCAGCGGGGTGTATCCACATGGCGCATATCAAGGAGACGTGATTTTCAACGGTCAGGTGCAAAAATTTTCAAGTATTCGAGATAGCGAAAAAGCGGGAATTGCGATTATTTATCAGGAACTTGCCCTGGTGCCTGAAATGACGGTGTATGAAAATATTTTTTTAGGGCATGAAATTAAAAAAGGTTTCTTAATTGATTGGAATGAAACCATTAAACAAGCGGGAGAAATGTTGCAAAAAGTAAAACTTGATATCAACCCCGCAACAAAAGTAAAAGAATTGGGAGTGGGCAAGCAACAATTGGTTGAAATTGCCAAAGCCTTAAGCAAAGACGTCAAATTGCTGATTTTAGACGAGCCGACTTCCTCCTTAAATGAAACCGATAGCGAAAACTTATTAGCGTTGTTGCGCGACCTTAAACAGCAAGGCGTAACTTCGATTATGATTTCGCATAAACTAAAAGAAGTTATCGAAATCGCCGATACTGTCACCGTCTTACGAGACGGGCAAACCATCGCCACGTTGAGCAAAAACGAAGTGACGGAACATAAATTGATTAAACACATGGTAGGGCGGGAGATTAATAACATCTATCCAAAACGAGAGCATAAACCTTCGCAAGAAATCGTATTAGAAGTCAAAAATTGGACTGCGTATCACCCCACTTTAGGGCGGGCAATTCTTAAAGACATAAGTTTTAACCTAAGAAAAGGAGAAATTGTCGGCTTTGCGGGGTTAATTGGCTCAGGGCGCACCGAATTGGCGCTCAGCATTTTTGGCAACCCCGAAGGGTATCAAATCAAAGGGGAGTTATATGTCAAAGGAAGCAGAAAACAGTTTCACCATCCGCAAGATGCGATTAAGACGGGCATTGCCTATGTCACTGAAGATAGAAAAGGCGACGGATTAATCCTCATCCAAGACGTTAAGCAAAATATCACCTTAGCGAATTTATATAAAATTTCACAGCGCGGAGTGGTGAACAACAACGCCGAAATTCAAGTCGCCAACCAATACAAAACAAATCTTAATATCAAAACGCCGAGCGTGGAGCAAAAAGTCGCCAACCTCAGCGGAGGGAATCAACAAAAAGTTTGTTTAGGAAAATGGCTGTTTGTAGGTCCCGATATTTTAATTCTCGACGAACCTACGCGCGGAATTGACGTGGGCGCAAAGTATGAAATTTATACCATTATGAAAGAATTGGTAAAGCAAGGCATGAGCATTATTATGATTTCCTCAGAACTTCCTGAAGTGTTAGGCATGAGCGACAGGGTCTATATTGTTTCGGCGGGGAAAATTGCAGGCGAACTCGCCGCCGAAGAAGCCACGCAAGAAAAAGTAATGCAACTAGCGACAAACTAAGGAGATTTGGAAATGACCTTTTTTGATAATGCAAAAAAAGTTTTACAGCAAAACATCCGCGAATACGGCATGTATATTGCCTTGTTTGTGATTATGATATTTTTTACCGTCGCCACCGACGGCACTTTTATTTCCTCCCGCAACATTGTTAATTTGATTAATCAAACGGGCTATATCGCTGTGCTTGCTGTAGGCATGACTTTAATTATTATCATTCGCCAAATTGATTTATCGGTTGGCTTTTTGGCGGGCTTTTTAGGCGCAATCGCCGCTATTGCTATGTCGGACCCGAAAGTGGTGGCGAATGGATTGAATTTACCCGTTTATATCGTTATTCCATTCACGTTGTTGTTAGGCGTTCTGGCGGGGTTACTAACGGCGTTCCTAGTGGCGCAAATGAAAATCCCTTCCTTTGTCGCCTCATTGGCGGGGTGGTTAATCTACCGCGGCGCAATTTTGGTCGTCACCGAAAGCACTGGCACCATCATCATCACCAACGAAGCCTTCAACGCCATTGGCAACGGCTTCATCCCTGATATTCCCGATATTGGCATCTTGCCCGGCGTGCATAAACTCACATTAATTTTGGGAGCGTTGGCGGTCGTTTTATTAATCGTCAGCGAGTTAAACACCCGCAGAAAAAAACAAAACTACAATTTTGAAGTTCTGCCTACTGAAATTTTCGTCTTAAAGTTAATTTTCCTTTCGCTCATCATTAGCGGAATTACATGGATATTGGCTGGCTATCAAGGGCTTTCATGGACAGCCGTTATCGTGTTAGTGGTCACATTGATATACAACTTTGTTATGTCGCAAACCGTATTAGGCCGGCATATTTACGCCATCGGCGGAAACCCCGACGCGGCGGAGTTGAGCGGCATCAGCGTTAAAAAATTGATTTATGTCGTCTTCGGCTCAATGGGAATGCTTTCGGCTCTTTCTGGAATTTTATTTGCTTCTCGCCTACAATCTGCCACCACAACGGCAGGGACATTATTTGAACTTGACGCTATCGCCGCGGCGTATGTGGGCGGCGTTTCTGCGGCGGGCGGCGTTGGCAAAGTGGTCGGTTCAATTATTGGCGCGCTGGTGATGACATCGCTTACCAGCGGCATGAACTTAATGGGCATTGGCATCTCCTATCAATACATTGTGCGCGGCGCCGTGCTTGCCGCCGCAGTTATTTTTGACGTGACCACACGCGGCAAAAATTAATTTAACTGCAGGCAATTACAAGTGCAAAAAATACTCAACTGGGGATTCCTTTCAACCGCGCGCATTAACCGCGCTTTGATGAAACCCCTGCGCGCCTCAAAACAAACGCGCCTGCTTGCTGTCGCGTCCCGCAGCATACACTCAGCCCAAGCATACGCCCGCGAACATGCGATTCCCCGCGCATACGGCAACTACGAAGATTTACTTGCCGACCCTGAGATTGACGTTATCTACAACTCTTTGCCCAATCACTTACACGCCGAGTGGAGCGTGAAAGCCTTAAGAGCGGGGAAGCATGTTTTATGCGAAAAACCTTTGGCATTAACGCTCGATGAAGCGGACGCCATGATTGCCGCCGCGAAAGAAACGGGTAAAGTTTTAACCGAAGCGTTTATGTATCGCCACCATGCGCAGACGTTGAAAGTAAAAGAAATTGTAGATAGCGGCGAAATAGGAAACCTTCAACTCATCAAAGGCGCATTTTCGTTCCAACTTACGCGCGAGGGCAACTATCGCTTTTATAAAGAAATGGGCGGCGGGAGTATATGGGATGTTGGGTGTTATCCCATTTCGTTTGCCAGAATGCTCGTCGGCGAAGACCCTATTGAGGTATTTGGCTGGCAGGTTGAAGGTCAGGGCGGAAGCGATGATTCGTTTTTTGGTCAAATGAAATTTCAAAACGGAATCTACGCCCAATTTGATAGCGGTTTCAAATCTCCATTTCGAACATATATGGAAATTATTGGCTCGCAGGGCGTTGTATATGTTCCGTTTCCTTTTAAGCCCGGCGTAAAAAATGAAATTACGCTCACGCGCGGCGAAAATCGCCAAACGATAAAAATTCGGGGGCAAGAGTTGTACCTCGGCGAGGTGGAAGATATGTGCGCGGCAGTTTTAGGTCGTGAGTCGCCGCGTATTTCATTAAGCGATTCGCGCGGCAATATAAAAACCATCCTCGGGCTTATTGAATCGGCGCGCACAGGAAAACCCATCCAAATTCAAAATTGACTCGGCTGAAATCGGCAGTTGTAGGTATAATCAAACCACTATACTCTTACGACTGGAGGTTTCCCATGGCAAGCGTTACATATCAGAACGTTGTAAAAAAATTTGGTGATTTAGAAATCATCAAAAACCTCAACATTCACGTTGAGGATAAAGAGTTCCTTGTATTGGTTGGACCATCAGGCTGCGGCAAAACGACCGCGCTGCGTCTGTTGGCTGGGCTAGAAGAAATTACATCTGGCGAAATTAAAATCGGCGACCGAGTAGTGAACGATGTGGCGCCGAAAGACCGAGATATCGCCATGGTCTTCCAGTCTTATGCTTTATATCCGCACCTTTCTGTGTTTGATAATATGGCGTTTGGCTTGAAACTTCGCAAAACGCCAAAGGATGAAATCAAACGTCGCGTGAATGAAGCCGCCCAAATTTTAGACATCACCCATCTGCTCGACCGCAAGCCGCGCCAACTCTCGGGCGGGCAACGTCAGCGCGTGGCGGTCGGGCGCGCCATTGTGCGCGAACCAAAAGTCTTTTTGTTTGACGAACCGCTTTCAAATTTAGACGCAAAATTGCGCGTACAAATGCGGGCGGAAATCAGCAAATTACATCAACGATTGCAAACCACCTTCATTTATGTAACCCATGACCAAACCGAAGCGATGACAATGGCAAGCCGCATCGCCGTCATCAACAAAGGTCTGCTCCAACAGTTAGACACTCCCCAAGTTTTATACGATAAACCCAATAATTTATTTGTGGCAGGCTTCATCGGCTCGCCCGCTATGAACTTCTTCCCCGCCAAACTCAGCGTAAACGATGGAAAAGTGACAGTGGATGTGGATAGTTTTAAGGTGACAATTCCCGATTCGCTTTCAGGTGCATATAAAAACCTCAATGGCAAAAACGTTATTTTTGGCATTCGTCCCGAAAATATCCACGACCCAGAATTTGCCCCGCCCAACATCACTGGCGAAAAAGTCGCCGTCAAAGTGGATGTGACCGAATTGATGGGGAACGAAACTTTCTTATACTTAGTCAACGGCAAAAACACATTCATTGCCCGCGTTGACCCGCGCTCGAAGAAACGCGTTGGCGACGATATGCAAGTCATCTTCGATATGGATAAATTCCATATCTTCGACGCCGAAACCGAACAAGCCATTCGATAAACTTTAATTTAAAAAAAGAGACGCGACGCCCTGCTCGCGTCTCTTTTTATGTAAGGAATATCTATGACCACTACGCCAAACTGGGTGAAAGACGCCGTTTTTTACCAGATTTTTCCAGATCGTTTTGCAAAAAGCGACTTGAACCCCGCCAAACATTTACCGTTTGAAGATTGGAATTCAGCCCCCACCGCCTACGGATTCAAAGGCGGCGATTTATACGGCGTGATTGAAAAATTAGATTATCTGCAAGATTTAGGCATTAACGCCATTTACTTCAACCCAATTTTCGCTTCGGCTTCTAACCATCGCTACCACACATACGATTATTACAATATAGACCCCTTGCTCGGCGGCAACGAAGCCTTCAAACGATTATTAGATGAAGCGCACAAACGAGACATAAAAATTGTTTTAGACGGCGTGTTCAATCACGCTTCGCGAGGATTTTGGCAATTTCATCATGTTCTAGAAACAGGCGCCGCTTCGCCTTATAAAGACTGGTTTCACTTTGACGAAGAACGCCTGCATGGAAAAAAACATTGGGGCGCCTACCCCAACCATGACGAACAACAAGCCCTGCAACGCGAAGACAGCCTAACCGCCATCGGGTACAAAGCATGGTGGAATTTACCCGCGCTCCCCAAATTCAAGACAGACACGCCCGCCGTGCGCGAATTTTTATTCGGCGTGGCAGAGCATTGGACAAAATTCGGCATTGACGGCTGGCGCTTAGATGTGCCTGCCGAAATTAACGACGATGAATTTTGGCGCGAATTTCGCCGCCGCGTGAGAGCCATCAACCCCGAAGCCTACATCGTAGGCGAAATTTGGCATGAAGCCCAACGCTGGCTACAAGGCGACCAATTTGACGCGGTGATGAATTATCTCTTCACCGCCGCTTCGCTTAACTTTTTCGCTGGTTCGCGCGTGGACGCAAACATCCTAGCCCCAGCAGGCGAATTAAAAAATCGCTTTCGCCCAATGAACGCGTCTGATTTTGCAAACGAAGTAGATAGGATATTAAATTTGTATCCAAAAGATATTACGTTTGCACAATTGAATTTGTTAGATAGTCACGACATGCCGCGTTTTCTTTCGTGTGTGAATGGTGATAAAAATTCACTGAAACTGGCATGGCTATTTATGTTTACACTGCCAGGCGCACCATGTATTTATTATGGCGATGAAATTGGCATGGACGGCAGGCATGACCCCGACTGCCGCAAAGCCTTCCCCTGGGACCAAGCAAAATGGGATACAGACCTGCTCAACTACGCCAAAGCCTGCATTGCGCTACGAAAACAACATCAGGCTCTAAGGCGCGGCGAGTACAAGCGAATTTACGCCGAAGGCGATGTGATGGCGTTTTCTCGTGAGGGAGACGGCGAGAAGGTTATCATCATCTTCAATGTAGCCGATGATGAAAGAACCATTCGCTTAGACGTTAGAAACAACCCACAAACGCTGTTTGGCGAACCGAAGATTGTAGGCGATGAAATTAAAATAGCGGCAAGAAGCGGCGTTGTGATTAGGTAGCCCGCCGCAAACGAACTGAGACGCAGGTAGATAAGCAATATCTACCTGTTTTTTTTATCCGCTTGCCACAGATTCATATTTAACACCTTTTAACAGTAAATTTATAATCTTTAAGAGATAATAAGGAAAAACAACAAAACTGGAGGTCTGTTATGTATAACACACGTTCAGAAGAATGGTTGGCAAAAAGCGCATATAACTGGCTGAGAATTTCGCCTTTATTTACAATTACCACCTTATACATCGTTGCATCGCTTGGGATTGGAGAATCAATATGTTACATTGATTTATCTTTATGCGATTACCACGGATTCGGTTTTTACATTACAATCGCAGGTTATATCAATATAGGGCTTGGAGTTTTAGTCTCGGCGTGTTGGCACCTCATTTTGCTTCAATATGCAAACAACAAAGATAGTGAATTTGTCCGCAGGCATGGCAAGCAAGCGCTTATCTATGCAGGCGTTCGTACAGCCGTTGCGTTGTTTGGCGTAGTAGCAGATTTTTTACTGAATACAGATGGCGGGGTAGCATGTATCGCCATTATCATTCTTTTAATTTTATGGTTTGCGTTACCAAATTTAGGCATGGGAAAAATCAAAAAAGAACTGGAAGCGGACCTAAATATTTCACGCGAAGATTTTCAAATAAAACCTAACATTTCCGCTGAAGTAATATCCAATGAGGCGATTGACATAGCGCAAGAAAAAGCGGAAGAGAAAAAGATAAACACTATGGAAAACAAACAATCACACCAAGAAATTTTAGATTCTATTCTTACCAACTTAAAAAGTTCAAATGACGCAAACCGCAAACAAGCCATTGAACAATTAAGGGAAATCAACTTTAGCAGTCCAGCAATTCGTTCATTGTTAGAAAAAATGTCACTGCAAGATTCAAATAGCATCGTCAGAAAAGAAGCGTTAAAAGCGTTGAGTTTGCCGTCGAATCAAGCCGTGCAAAAACATCTGATTGCGAATCAATTAGATAGAGGAACCCGATTTACGATTTTGAATGAAATCAAAAAATGGGTTAGCGAAGGTTTGTTGAATGAAGAAAATGCAGAAGTAATTCAAAGACGCTATGATTTTGATTTTATACAAACGCCGCAAGCCGCATCTCAACCCGCTTCGGTTCAACAAAAAATTTCTCAGCCTGAAAAAATATCCGCCCTCGAAAAACCTGCCGAGCCAGCACAGCCCGCGCCAACTTTATTACAAACATTGACGAGCGAAGCCAGCGTCAAAGTATATTTATATTTGGGCGCATTTTTTGTAATTGCCGCCGCCGCAATTTTAGGCGCAGTGATACCAGAATTACGTTTGCCGATTTTGATTATCGGCACATTGTTGTTTGGCGGGTTATCCATTGCGATTAAGAAAAGATTACCCCAACCCAGTTTTGCATTGTTCATTGTGTTTTCATTTTTATTGCCGATTACCGCCAACAGCATAGAGTTAACGTTACGCGAAACTTTAGGTTACGAATCTTTTGTTACATCTATTTATTGGGCAATGATTTTATTTGTCATGTCTGGCATTTGGGCGTTTGGCGCAAAACTATATGATTCAAGATTATTCAGCGTCACCGCTTATAGCGCATTTGTGTTGGCATTATTCAACCTTGCTAACGCATTCGATACCGAACCTGAAATTTACACATTATTTGGAAGCATTGCCGCATTGAGCGGTTTAGCAGGCGCATGGCTCATAAAAAAATGGAAAGACGCAAACTTTGCGCTTCCAATTTTTCTCTCATCACAACTCGCGCAATTGATTGTTTTATTTGTTTCACTTTCTATTTTTAGCGTAAAAATATTTGACCCCGCCAATTCAACGCTATGGCATCTCATTCCGTTTTTTGTGTGGCTACTCGCCAGCGCATATTATGTTGTTTCAGATAAGTTATATCCCTTCGTTTTGTTTGCATGGGCAACCGCCGCTTCGTTAATCCCGATTCCATTTTTCCTCGCCGCCACGTTAGATTTAGAAAGTCTTGGTTCAACCATTTTATTATTGATTTGGGGAATCTTCTTGTCGGTTGCAAGTGAAGTATTTAACAGAATCGAATCGGTTCGCAAATATAGTTTGCCGTTTTTATTAGCGTCCTTCCCATCGTTTATCACCAGCCTCGTCACTGGTTTTGTGTATGAAATTTGGCTCGGTATGGTCGCCGCGCTTGTGATTGCAATTCTATTCACCGCCTTACATATTCTCCGCGCCCGCTGGCAGTTGTGGATATTTGCCTTAGTTAATTTTGTAATTGCTTATTTTGCATTCTTCCAAATTGGCTTTATAAAAAACCTAAACATTTACTTGGGCTATCAAATTTTAGCAATTGGCTTGCTGTTCTTAACTCCCGATTTGTTCCTGAAAAAAGATTGGAACGACTCCCCCGAACACCGCCTGCCAGTAAGAATATTTGGCGTAACCCTTTCAGTTGCGGCAGTTATTTTTGCGGCAATCGCAAACGAATCAAGCCAAGCGGCGATATGTTTTGCCGTATTAACTTTGTTTACGATTGCTTACGCCCTTGCTTATCAATCAACTTGGTTGGCATATATCCCTGCAACCGCTTTACTCCTAACCATTTTCTATACGATGGACGCGTTCAAGTTTAACGATTCATGGCTTCCCATTTTCACTGGTTTAACATTTTTGTATTTCATCGTTGGCATGGCGCTCTACAAAAAAGAAAATTGGTCGTTTGTGTTTCGTAACGCCGCCCTAACGCTTGGCTCAATCATCTCGTTCATCGCATTGACCGAATCGAATCAAGTCAATGGCTGGTTTGTGTTTGCAATTGGCTTTTTGTTTATTGTTGAAATGGTCTTGCGTAAAAATGGCTTTTTTGAAATTGGCGCGCCGATTTTCTTTAGCGCCGCCGCCTTTCTCATCATGCAAGATTTTGAAATCAATACCATTTCAACTCAACTTCTCGTTCACAGCGTCGTTTGGATTTTTGCGGATATTCTGGCGCATTTATTTTACAAACATCCTCGCCCATTCAACATGATTATTCGCGGCATTGGCGGATTAATTGCCCTCGTCAATTATGGACTTTTATTTACAGAATCAGACTTAACCGCCGCGCTTTGTTTTGCGATTTATGCGCTTCTTTGGCTAACCGTCAGCCTGTTGTATAAAACCCCGACTCTTTTCTACGCCTTCACATTGACCGTGCCAATCTTTGCCACATTCTTATTCCGCAATTTTGCTTTTGATAAATGGATTCATCCTGTAATTATGATAGCCTTTGCATATTATTGCATCGGCTTTGTGCTTCGAGGGTTGGGTCGCCTCAAAGGCTGGGACTCAACTTTGTTATACAGCGGCTTAGGGCTTGGAGTCTTCGTCTCGTTAGCGTCACCAATTGTAGGCGGGGTGGATGCGTCTATTCCAGTGGCGGTGGCGGCTACGCTTTGGGCAGTCGAAGCGTTTAGTAAGAAAAGCGCTGGGTTGGCGCTTCCCGCCAATGGTTTGTATCTGATGTCATATTTTATTTTGCTCAACGAATTGGATGTGCAAGAAGTTCAATTTTTCTCCATGGGCGCGGCGTTGATTGGTTTGATTCAACATTATTTATTGACTCGTTCTGAAAGCAAGAGCGGCGCATTTGTGATGGGCATGTTGTCGCAATTTGTTTTACTTGGCACAACGTATATTGAAATGATAAGCAAAAATGATTTGACTTATTTCTTTTTGTTGTTCTTACAATCATTAGCAGTGCTTATTTATGGACTTGTGATTCGTTCACGAAGCCTAACTTTCTTCCCGATTGGTTTTGTAGTTTTAGGCGTTATCACAGTTGTTTATAGCGCGCTAAAAGATGTCGGTGCAATTTTCTTAATCGGTTGCACAGGGATTCTGTTATTGGGGCTTGGCATTTTGGCAGTATTACTGCGTGAGCGCATTGCAAAACTTGGCGAAAAGCTGAGTGATTGGCAAGCATAGACAAGTTCGACCTGAAAATTTTAGAGCATGGAGTGTATCTATGACTGAAAACATCGAACCACCGATTCCAACAAAAGAAAAAATCCCTCTACTTCCAATTATTATATTGGCTTTGGTAGGTTTGGGATTAACAATCTTTTGTATTTTCGGCATTTTACTAAATAGAGATTCTTTAATTGCCTCTGCCACACCAACTTCTCAAGTTACCTTAGAATATGTAATCACACCAACTCCTGATGAAACTATTCAAGCGATTGCTCCACAATCTGTCAATACATGGGATGTCGTTATATCGGATACATTTGATTCTAATGAAAATCGTTGGCTCCTTGGTGAGGTATCAATAGATACAATGGATTCAAATCTTGAAATTAAAGATGGAAAATATGTATGGGGCATTAAGTCAAAAGCAAACATTATTACAAGCGTCTTTCCAAGGCTCATGCAACCTGTTCGTGATTTTCATGCATCTGCTGATTTAAAACTTACCAGTGGTAGGTATCGGTGTAGTTACGGGTTGATATTTCGAGCAAATGCAGGTACTGGTACAGGCTATGTTTTTGGTATTTATGGCGACCAATTTATTGTGTTTCTCAATGACGTATCTACAGAACGCATTATTATTGATTCAACGCCTTCAACAGCCATTCTGCCAGAAGAAACAAATCATTTAACGGTACTTGGAGAAGCAAATCATTTTCTGCTCTTTATCAACAATCAATATGTAGGAGAATTTACAGACGACACATTCAAAGAAGGCATTTTGGGATTTGCTATCTGGCTATATGAAGCCGATTTAGAAAACTCTTTCGAGTTTGACAATTTTGAAGTTAGAGCGCCTTGATAAAAAAGTTGTTGGGAGGCATAAAATGTAGGGCAAGATAATCATCTTGCCCTACAAAATTGACTTTATTAATGCTGGCAATATCTCCCCTGATTTTCCTTGAAAGAAAAAATCTACTTTCGCGGTGAGAGGCGTTTCTTCGGCATTAATTTCAACAACTACTGCCCCATTGTTTTGGGCGGCATAGGCTAACGAAGCGGCGGGCTGCACAACGCCAGATGTTCCAATGGAAAAGAAAATTTGACACGAACGGGACGCTTCAACAGCGGCTTCTAACTCCGCTTTGGGCAGGGCTTCTCCAAACCAAACGACATCGGGGCGTAACAGCCCATTACATTTTTTACATTGCGGCACAGATTCGCTTTCTTCATCCCATTCCTCTGCAAATGTTCTACATGCTGAACAACGAACCAAATTGATATTACCATGCAATTCCAAAACATTTTTGCTGCCAGCAAAGCGATGTAAGCCGTCTACATTTTGGGTAATCAACGTAAATTCTGAGAATTTTTTTTCCATTTCCACTAAGGCATAATGCCCTTGATTGGGTCTCGCGCCTTTGATGGCTTCACGTCTCCAAGCGTACCAATCCCAAACGAGTTTTGGGTCGCGGGCAAAGGCTTCGGGTGAGGCAAGGTCTGTCGGTTTGTATTTTGCCCATAAACCGTCTTGCGCATCGCGGAAGGTACGAAGTCCGCTTTCTTGGGAAACGCCGGCGCCTGTCAATACGGCGATGCGTGTGGAAGATTTAAGAATTTGGATGAGTTCTTTGGGGAAGTTCATAAGTTGATGCGTAATGAGAGGTTGCAAAAAAGTATTTTGTATCGCTTTCCTCACACCTAGTCGCTTGTTATTTAATTATGGTTTCAAGGTGGGCGTCGGCGGAATACAAGTTAGCATTTTTACTTTTTCTTTGAAAATATCGGTGCGCCCAATTTCTTTGCCAGAAACATTCGTGGCGACAATTTGATATTCTAGCCAAGCGTTTTGAAAGTAGGCGTCTTCTAGCATTTGGTCTGAATAGACGTCGTAAACATAGGTGCCGGCGCCGATGGTTTGCATGTCAAATTTTGTCCAGCGGCTGGCGCGCTCAGAAGTTAGGCTTTTGAAACGGGTAAATAGCAAGACATAAGCGGTTTCGGGTAAGCCTGCTTGGGCGGTGATTTTTACAAACGAGGGTTCGCATTCTCGGTTTTTATAAAATTCGGAAGTGGAAACGTTTACAAACACAAAGCCTTGCATGTTGAAAATTTCGGTGGCGGTGTTTAGCGGAATCAATGCCAGCGGGGTGACGCTGCTAATAGTGGGCGTTTCGGTTATGTTGGGGGTGAAGGTGGGCGTGCGAATGCCAATCAAGGTTGGGGTTAAGGTAAATGTGGAGGTCGGTGGAACAGGCGTAAACGTTGGTTGAGGCGTGGCGGGGGCGGTTTGCGTCGGCGCGGGCAGAGGGGTCGGCGCAGTGGGGATGAATCCGCAGGCGAGAGTCAAACATAAAGTAAAGAGAATAAAATTTTTTTTCATGGCTTTTTGGTTGGGAGCGGGCAACCTGTGATGGGCGTGAGGCATGGGCAAGGCGAAAGCGAGAATGCGTTTTCGTAAATTTTGGTGCGCCCAATTTCTTTGCCTTCGTCATCTACGGCGACGAGTTGGAAATATACAAATCCTTTTTTGTAATGGTTATGCCCTTCAATTTCACTGCCGACGGCGATGTAGGTAAATGTGCCGTCGCGGTTGTTATACATGATGTTGCCGCTTGTCCAGGGGGTGTAGTCTTCGTCGGCGGCGGATTTGACGCGCATGAAGATAATAACGCCGTTGACGTTGTTGGGGTCTTCGACTTCTGCAGTGATAACGGCTTGATTCGCTTCGCATCCTCCCCAGTAAACATGGTTCGGTGAATATTGAACATCTACAAAGCCTGGGCCGGGTCGTGATGAGGTTGGCGTGAGGATGATTTGTTGGGTTGCGGTGACATCGCCGATAAAAATTGGAATGGGCGCGAATGTGGCGTTTGGGTCTTGTGTGGGGATGCGAATGATAGTGGCGGTGGCGGTGGGCAATGGGGTGAATGTGGAGGTGGGGGTATCGGCGGGTGTGTAAGTGATGAAAACGGTTGGGGTAGGTTCAGGCGAGTTGGTTGCAGGCGTAAGCCCGCAAGATTGTAAAAACATCATCGCCAAGAGCATGGATATTATTCTTCGCATGAGGGAATGATACTATGAAAAATGGAAGAGGCGAGGGGATGGGTGTAGGTATTTCAAGGAAGGCACGAAGCGCTTGTAGCGGATATGCATCAGCGCCTTCGTGCCTGTGCGGTTATTTTTTACGCTGAGGCGCCAGAGTAATTTTTTAAGCCTTGTTGTAATATGAAGCGGGCAAGGAGGAAGATGAAGATTGTAAATGCGAATGCGCCAAACCATGCTTGTACGGTGAGTCTGCTGGTGAGGGCTTGTGATGGAACGGAGATGGCAAAGGCAATTGGGACGAGAAAGGTTAACCCATAACGGAGCCAGTTTGGGTAAATATCTATGGGCCAGCGCCCGGCGGCGTATAACCCTTCAAACAGGTTGGCGATTTCATGCACGCGCACAAACCAAAATGCAGTGGATGTGATGATGAGCCAAAAGCAGTAAATGGTGATTGCGCCCATGAAGAGTGCGGAAAGGAAAGCGAGCGTTTCCCAAACAGTGAGACTCCAGTTTAGTTGGCTTAGGGCGATAAATAGGATAACGCCGCCGACAATTACATCTACCATGTGCCATAGGCGAAATTCGCGCACGCTGATAAGCAGTTGGGCGTCGGCTGGTTTGGTGAGGGCATAATCGAGCGTGCCTTCTTGAATATCGTCCATGAGGCGCTCCATGTTCGGTTGAATAGCGGCGCGAATCACCCCGCCCATCATAGTGAAAATGCCCAACACGGCGAGCAGTTCGGGTTTACTCCAACCGCCTAAGTTTGAGGTTTGCGAAAAAACTAAATTCAAGCCAACCAGCCCAGTGACGAGGGCAATGCCTGTTTCTAAAATTTGAATATAAAGGTTTGCGCGATATTGAAATTCATTGAGAATGCCAATGCGCAGGTAATTGTAGGCGAGCCAGAAGCCTTTCATGTTGTTAACCTCCAACTGCGGAAAAACGTTGAATAGCGAATTTCCAAACGATGTTGAGAACGACGGCGCAAAAGATAATCCATGCGAGTTGCATGCCCAAACCAATCAAGAGTTCTTGCGTGGTCATTTGCCCAATCAGAGTTTCGATGGGAAAGCCAAAAGTCCAACGAAATGGGAAAAACCAAGCCAGTTGTTGCGCCCACTCGGGCATGAGAGCCAGCGGCACGAGCCGCCCGGAAAGAATCAGTTCTAAGGCAAAATACAATTCAAAGAGGGCGCTGACGCGCGTTGTCCAAAATGTGACCATGCCGATTAAGGAGAGCGTGAGCGTGCGGATGAGGTAGGTCATCCAAATTGCAAAGAAGAAGACAATGACTTCAAGCAAGGTGGGGTTCAGTTCAGGCTTGAAGATGAGCGAGAGTATCAACGCGATGGGAAGCCATGAAATAATCATCACGACTTTCCATCCAGCAAAAAAGGCTATATCTTCATGCAAAGGGTGCATGGGGCGCAATAGGCTCATCGAAAGCCTGCCGTTGCGAATGCGGCGCTCCCAGCCATAGGGCGTAAAGGCAATGTTCATTTGCCTTACCAACGTCCACACAATGTAATAGGCGGCAAATGCGCCAGGCGTGTACCCGCCTACCATACCGCCTTGTTCTTCCGCCACTGTGGACCAAACGACCATGTAGATGACGGGTTCGGCAATCATACCAATCATATAAAAATAATTGGCAAGCGGATATTGCCATTGCTCCAGCACGGAGAGGCGCATCATAGAAAGATAGTAATTCAGATAACGCTTCATACGACCGCCTCTTTTTTGACTGCGAAAACCGATTCAATCACGTCTTCAATTGGCGTGGCTTCGACGGTTAAGTCATCTACCGCTAAGTCATTTAATAAGCTTGAGGTAACGGCGGACGTTTTTTCTTTTGGCACGCGCATCACAATCCTTGAGCCGTCGGTGGATACGATTTCGCCAAACTGGCTTAAGTCTGCGGTTGGGTTATCGAGCGTGAAGCCGATTGTTTTGAAAGCGGAAAATTTATCAGCCAGTTGAGAGAGGTTTCCGTCAAATAAAAGTTTGCCGTGATGAATGACGATAATCCGTTTACATAGGGCTTCCACGTCTGCCATGTAGTGACTGGTGAGCAAAACGGTTGCGCCGTAGCGCTTGTTGTATTCCGCCACAAAAGCGCGAATGCGTTTTTGCATGGTGATATCCAGCCCTAGGGTGGGTTCATCTAAGAATAAAATTTTCGGTCGGTGTAACAATGCGCCGACAATTTCCATTTTCATCCGTTCGCCTAAAGATAAATTGCGAACTGGTTTTTGCACTAAATCTTTTAATTCAAGCAGTTCAATGAATTCGTCTCGCGTCTTTTTGAATTCTTCGTTTGGAATGTTGTAAATAGCGCGTTGTAAGTCAAAAGAATCTAAAGCGGGCAAATCCCATGAAAGTTGGTTGCGGTTTCCCATCACCAGCGTAATTTGGCGCAAAAAATCGTGAGAGCGTCGGGCAGGCTCAAACCCCAGCACAGAGGCGAATCCAGAAGTGGGGTGCAATAGCCCACTGAGCATTTTCAAGGTTGTGGTTTTCCCTGCGCCGTTGGGACCTAAAAACCCAACCACTTCGCCGGGTTGAATTTCAAATGAAATTTCATCCACTGCCTTAATCAATTTATAGTGGCGCTTGAGTAACCCTTTAGCGGCGGCTTTTAAGCCTGCTTCACGTTCGGGAACTTGATAATGCTTTGATAATTTTTGTAACGAAATTGCAGAGGTCATTTTTTCTCCATGAATAAATGTAGTAATAAATGTAGGAGCGCCCTTCAAAATAATTAGGTATTTTGATTTTTCTGGGTGGGTCGCCCCTACAGAATTAAACAAAAAGCCGCAGGCACGTTGTGTACCTGCGGCTTGAACAAGTTGACGCACTCAAACATCAAGACGCGGAGATACACAAAACTTAAATGCTAAATTACGGGGCGCCATTTTTATATATCTCCTTTCAATTTGGGATTTTGAATAGTGTATCACATAGAAAGTAAGCAAGCAAGGCTTTTATAGTTTGTATGCTTTTGGTTATTTTCTTTTGAACGGTAAATCTAAAAAGCATAATCTAGCAGAAAAATAGCGCTAGAACTTTTGGGGGAGTAAAGCCGCTCGTATAAATACCCTTCGAGGACGATTATAGGACGCTTCATCTGTAAAATTTGAATGATTAAGAATGGCTCTAAGCGGTCGCCTATTATGTAAATTTGCGTCAATCAAATCTTGCCTCAACCGAATTTTGAAAGGAATCTAACATGAGATATATAAAAAACCTGTTTTTGTGCTTACTCGTAATCGTCTTAATATCGTGCAATTTACCCACGCGGACTGTGCGAAACCTGACTACTGAAGTTGTAATGCCAGTAAACAATTATCTGATGTCAGTTGGGCAAAGCGCTCGATTAATGGCTTTTATTCATAGCGAACCCCTCAACAGCCCTGCATTCACCGCTTTAACCATATCGCAAGTTGTTTTTTATGCGAATGGCATTGAAGTTTCTAGAGACAGAGCGCCGCAATTTTTTGATGAAGGTTGGCTTCGAGAAGTAGTTGGAAGGGGAACGTTTTCGCCTACTGCTCCAGGTGAATATCTAATTCAAGCGGAAGGCTACCTTAATGACCCCGGCGGCGACGCTGGTCCTATCTCGCCAGCGATACGGATATGTGTATTAGACGGAGGCGCATGGTTGCCGAGCGGAGAGGGTTATGAAGGTCCGTGCGAGATGCCCACACGCCGAGCAGACGCCCCAGCAGAAGGCGAAGTGCAAATGATTGCAAGCGTAGAAGAAGACCCAGTTTATTATTGGCTAGAAAGTTGCGGCGTGCCGCAATTTCCAACTCGCGTTGTGTTTCGCTCCGAACTTCGTGATACGGCAGATTTTGTCTTGTTTGTTAATGTACGTTATGAATATGAGCATAACGACGGGAGGGTTGATTCGCTTCGCCCTGAAACTGTATTTTTGAATTACCGAGGCGCAGGCTCCACACTGGAAGAGTTTTATGTAGGCGCAACATCTGATATAGGCGGTATATTAGCCGATTTGTTTGGCGCAGAAGGAGGGTGGATTAGAGGCGAACATGATGGAATTTCTACAGAAGGAAGAATTGTTACGGATGCAAGCGTAACGCGCGCTTTACCTTGCGGACCAGCGCCTAAACCCGATGAAGAAGTTACGGCAACGCCCGATGATAGTTCCTCTGCAGAACCAACTACGCCTCCTTCAGTTCCAATGGGCTTTACATTGACAAGCAACGCGATTTGCCGAAAAGGACCAAATAATCAATTTGAAATTGCCGAATATATTAACAATGGCGATACGGTGCAAGCGTATGCACGCAGCGCAAATTCGGAATGGGTTCGGGTGATATTGGCAAACAAAGTCAATTGCTGGGTGGCGGCCAGATTAGGCGCATTATCTGGAGATATTAGCCAACTTCCCATTGAAGATATTCAGTTTATCCCTGCAAACCCAGCGCCAAGCGACGACTCGAAGAATAACGATGATGAAAATCAAGTTTTAGACAATGATGGCGATGGCTATAATAGCGATAACGATTGCGACGATAATAACCCTCAAGTTAATCCTGGCATTGACGAATACCCCGGCGACGGAATTGACTCAAATTGTAATGGAGACGATAACGCATAGCGCACTTACCCTTATGTGAGCAGGCGGAAGTTTACAACAAGCGCAATTGCGCGCCTGCCCCATCACCCGCTTTAGACTGAAAAAGTCTGGTATAATCCTCGCCCGTGACTGGTCCTACAAGCGGTACACGCTGCAAGTATGGAGACCTGCATTAGATTTACAAAGAAAGGAAGCATACGTCATGCCATTGGCAAAGGAAGTAAAGACAAAGGCGATTGAGCAATTTCACCGCCACGATAAAGACACTGGCTCACCTGAAGTTCAGGTGGCTATTTTGACAAATCGCATTAACCAATTGACCGCGCATTTGCAAAATAATAAGCAAGACCAATCGTGTCGTCGCGGGTTGCTCAAGCTAGTTGGTCAGCGCCGCCGATTACTCACCTATTTGCGTAATCATAACTATCAGAGTTACCTCAACGTGACCGAAAAGTTGCAATTACGCCGCAAATAGTCAGTAAGACCGTTAGACCCTAAAGGTCTTATAGACCTTTAGGGTCTTTATTAAAAAAAGCCCGCCGTCAGGAATTGAAGAGCGCGAATAACTAAGTTATTCTCACTTCTCAGTCCCTGACTTGTGGCGGAGAGTATGGAACGCTCTGGGAATCAAAAGGCAAACTTCATGCGCCCTAGAGCCATCCAAAAATTTAAGGAGACAATAAAATATGAAACCAGAAGGTAAAAAGTTTTCAACCGTTGTTGGCAACAAAACGGTGACGATTGAAACAGGTCGCTTAGCCGGGCAAGCAGGCGGCGCGTTAACGCTCGGCATTGAAGACGCAATTGTATTCGCCGCCGCTACTATGGGCGACGTGCGAGAAGGGATTGATTTCTTCCCTTTAAGCGTAGAATATGAAGAACGTTTGTACGCTGGGGGAAAAATTCCCGGCTCGTTTTTTAGGCGTGAGGGACGCGCCTCTACGGAAGCGATTCTCACGGCAAGATTAACCGACAGACCGCTTCGCCCTTTGTTTCAAGATGGGATGCGAAATGAAGTGCAAATTATCATGTATTCATTCTCGTCAGATGGCGTCAACCCGCTTGATATTCTTGCCATTAACGCCGCTTCAGCCGCAATTATGATTTCAGATATTCCTTGGGGAGGTCCAGTCGGCGCAGTTCGCGTGGGGCGCGTGAATGGCGAATTTGTCATCAACCCCACGTTTGCCGAAATGGAAGTTTCAGATTTAGATTTAAGACTAGCAGGCACAAAAGACGCTATTCTCATGGTGGAATGCGGCGCGAATGAAATTCCAGAAGATGTGATGGCGCAGGCTTTAGATTTTGGTCACCAAGCCATTCAACCGCTAATTGACTTGCAAATTCAAATGGCGAAAGAAATTGGAAAGCCCAAACGCGAAATCACTTTGTACCTCCCAAGCGAAGAAGCCAAGAAGAAAGTATTTGAAAGAGTAAGCGGAGCAATGAACGAATTGCTCGATAAGCCGCTTTCTAAGGTTGAATTTTACGAGGGCATGACAAAAATCAAAGAAGAAGCCGAAGCGGAATTCTGCACTGTTCCAGAAGGCGCAAACCCAGCCGACTATATGGCGGTAAACGAATTTCGTGAAGCGTTTGAATTGGCTGAAATGGACGTAGTGCGCGAAAGAATCTTAGGAATGGAAAAAAGACCCGACGGTCGGAAGCCTCATGAGATTCGCCCGATTTGGTGCGATGTGGGCGTTTCGCCTCGCGCGCACGGGTCAGGTTTGTTTACTCGCGGCGAGACACAAATTTTATCTTTTGCCACTTTGGCTACCTTAGGCGAAGCGCAAGAGTTAGATAACCTATCGCCGATTAAGACAAAACGATACATGCACCACTATAACTTCCCGCCGTTCTCTACAGGCGAAGTGAAACCTCTGCGCGGGCAGAGCAGGCGTGAGGTAGGTCATGGAGCGTTAGCGGAGCGCGCATTAGAACCTGTCATCCCTGCTGAAGAATCTTTTCCGTATGCGATTCGCGTCGTATCCGAAGCGTTATCTTCCAACGGTTCTACATCTATGGGTTCGGTATGCGGCTCGACATTGGCATTGATGGACGCGGGCGTGCCTATTAAAGCGCCTGTGGCCGGCGTGGCAATGGGGTTGATTACAGACTCAACAGGTCGTTATAAAATTTTGACCGATATTCAAGGCACAGAAGACCATTTGGGCGATATGGATTTTAAGGTGGCTGGCACAGCCAACGGCATTACCGCTTTGCAAATGGATATAAAGATTTCAGGTTTGAGCGCGCAAATGATGAAAGAAGCCTTAGAGCAAGCCCGCGTGGCGCGTTTAGAAATTATGAATAAGATGTTGGCGGTTATTCCTCAGCCGCGTAGTGAACTGAAAGAACACGCCCCAAGAATTATTACGGTAAAAATTCCAGTGGATAAGATTGGCGCATTGATTGGACCAGGCGGTAAGAATATTCGCGCCTTGCAAGAAGAAACAGGCGCAACCATTGATATTCAAGACGACGGAACGGTGTATATCGCTTCTGTGGACGGCGCAGGCGCAAAGATTGCCCAAGAAAGAATTGAAGGACTTGGCGAAAGCCCCGTGATTGGAAACATTTATACAGGGAAAGTTGTGCGAGTGGAGCCGTTTGGCGCGTTTGTGAATATTTTGCCCGGCGTAGATGGGCTTGTGCATATCTCGCAGTTAGATAGCGGGCGCGTTGAAAAAGTGGAAGATGTGGCGGTCATTGGCGATGAATTAACTGTGATGGTAACGGATATTGACCCGCAAGGGAAAATTCGTTTGTCGCGTCAGGCTGTGCTTGAAGGCTGGTCTGCTGAAGAAGCGAGAGAAAAAGATAAGGGCGGTAAATCTGGCGGCGGTCGCGGCGGCGGTCGCGGCGGAGATAGAGGCAACCGCGGCGGACGAGATGGAAATCGCGGTGGAAGAGATAGGCATTAGAGGTAATTGGTAATTGGTAATTGGTAATTGGCGAAGAGACGAATAAAGCGCAGACTTTGTTCGTCTCTTTTTTTGCGGTGTATAGTTTACAAAGCCCATTAAAAGATTAGCGGGTTTTTGCAAATTAAGTCTATCGCTAAGCGCGTAACATCCTTTATAAAACGGTGTTTTACTACACAATGGGCGTGGAATATCAACTCCCAAAATCTAAACACAAGGAGATTCACCATGCAAGAAAGCATTATTTCCAGCGTGATATTGCCGTTAGCCATCTTTATCATCATGGTTACATTAGGTATGACGTTAACTGTGGCGGATTTTAAGCGTATCTTCACTTCGCCCAAGCCAATTTTTATCGGTTTAATTTGCCAAATGATTCTCTTGCCTGTTTTAGGCTTTGCAGTGGCAAACATTTTCGCTTTACCCGCCGTGTATGCCATTAGCCTGATTCTTTTGGCTGTTTCGCCAGATGGGGCGACTTCCAACTTAATCATCCATGCCGGCGATGGCGACCGCGCTTTAGGCATTACCCTAACCGCTATTACTAACATGCTGGCATTCTTAACCATTCCATTTGGTTTGGGCATCGCCTACTCGTTATACGGCACAGGCGCGTTAGACATTGAATTTCCCGTTTTAGACACTATGATTCAAGTAGCGGTCATTACGGTTATCCCCACTTTAATCGGCATGGGGATTCGCCAATGGAAACCCGACTTTGCGGAAAATAGCAAACGCTGGTCAAAAACGTTTGCAACCGTTTTCCTTTTCTTAGTGATTGCCGCTTTAGTGGTTCAAAATTGGGAGGTCATTGTGAGAGATGGTCCGCGCTTTGCGCCTGCCTTTATCGTATTAAATATCCTTTCATTAATCGTCGGGTATTTTGTGCCGAAATTTTTAGGCATTAACTACGTCCAAGCCATGACGATAGCCATTGAAACAGGTTTACAAAATTCAACCGTTTCCATTACCGTCGCGCTCACGTTATTGAATAACAACGACATGGCGATTATTCCGGGTCTGTATGCCATTTGGATGTATGTGACAGGCTTTGCGCTTGCCTATATCATGGCGCGGCGCGCGCCCGTTCCAGAGCCTGCAAAGGCTTAAACGGCAAACCTCCGAAGGTTTTATAAGCCTTCGGAGGTTTTTTATAACTAAAACAACGTAGTACTTTTGTTATCAAAATTGCATAGTGGTTTTCACAGGCGGGGTTGTATAATTCATCTAATTATTTTGCACATCAGGAGAAGCGCATGAGGAACTTTTTCTTATTTCAATTTGCCATGTGCCTAGCGGCGCTGGCAATCATTTGGCTTGCCCAGCCTGCCCAAGCCGCTCACCCGCTCCAAAGCGAAGACTCCGTCTCACGCGGAGAATATTTAGCCACAATAGCGGGGTGCACCTCGTGCCACACGCCCGACAAGCCCGAATACCTCGACCCCGCCGCTATGACCTTTGAACAAGCGCAAACCATCGCTTTTGACGGTCACTTAGCAATGGACACTGAAAAACTACTGGCAGGCGGGCGAGCCTTTCCTCTCGGTCCAGCAGGAATTGTCTATGCCAAAAACATCACCATGGATGAAGAAACTGGAATCGGCGCTTGGACGGACGAGCAAATCAAACTTGCCATTAAATCTGGCGTGCGCCCCGACGGTACAGTACTGTTTCCCGTCATGCCTTATCACGTCTATAACGGCATGGCAGACCAAGACCTTGAAGATATTATCGCCTACATAAAGTCGCTGCCGCCAGTTCGCAATGAAGTTCCGCAAAGCACCGTCAATACGCAGGGCATGCCTGTGCTTCCATACCAAGAAAATATCACCGCGCCAGATCCTGCCGACACGTCGGCAAGAGGCGCGTATCTCGTCAATCACATTATGGGTTGCACCGATTGTCATACCCCTGTTGACCCAAACAGCGGCGCGCCGATTTTAGAAAAATATTTAGCGGGACGCCAACCGTATGAAGGACCCTGGGGCATTGTGTATGGCGGCAACATCACCCCGCATGTTGAAACAGGCATTGGCGCATGGACCGACGAAGAAGTAAAACGCGCTTTACTGGCAGGCATTGGCAAAGATGGTCGGAGATTGATATTAATGCCGTGGTACGCCTACTCTGCTTTAACGCCCGAAGACGCCGAAGCGGTTGTATATTTTTTGAAACACGATTTGCCCGCTGTAGAGAATCAAATCCCCGCCGCCTCGCTCAACCCCGACTTTATGGTTGTTCTGCCTGCGGAAACATCCGCCCCGCCCACATCAACCAACCTCACCTCCCCTTGGATTTTAGTCGCCGTCGCTATTTTCATTATCGGCATCGTCTCGGCAAGTTTTTGGTGGCTTAATAAAAATAAAAATGGATAAGCCCGCATGGAAGCGCTAAAAAAATTGTTTCGAGAACGCTACCTCAACATTCAAGCCAAACTGGTTTTTCCATTAGCGTTGACTATTTTATTGCTGGTCATGGTGTTATCGCCGCTGACAAACCAAATTATTAGCGGGCAAGTGGAAGAAGAGGCTGACCGCCGCTTAAGTGAAATTGCCGATTCCGTCGGCGCATTGATTGAAAACTCAGAAGCGTTAGCGCGTAATAATGCGACATTGCTTTCCAAACAAGCCGAAGTCATAGAAATGTTCGAGGATACATCCTCCGCCGAAGCGCTGCTGCAAATTAAAGACGAATTAGGGTTACAAGAGTTATCGTTATACTCGGCAAATTTTGAATCTGGCGACCAAGCCTACTTTTACGGAGGTCCGAACGTTACCCGCCGCTTACAAGTCAGCGAAGACGCGTTACGCATTCGGGAAGAATTAATTACCCAAGCCCTCACCGAAGGAGAAGCCGTTAGCAATGTAGCCATTGCCCCGCAAGGCTCGCAAGTGATTGGGGCAGCGCCCGTTTACGAGCCGACCAGCCAACGTTTATTAGGCGTAGCGCTAACCGCTTTTTACATGGATGAGGATTTTATTCAAAACATCAGCCAAATTATCAACACCGATGTCGCCATTGTCAAAGACAACGCGGTTATTATCTCCACCATTGATAGCGCCACAGGCTATGAAGCCTTAATCAACACGGGCTGGCTCAATAGCGAAATAGACCCCGCCCTCAACGTAACGTATTCAGATAATACCCAATATCGAATGCTAGGGCATCCGTTGGTCATCTCAGGCATTGAACAAGGCTCGGTGATTGTCGCCCAGCCGATTGAGCAATTGTTTAGCCTTAATCGAAGCATCCAAACGATTTTACTGACCGTTACGGGCGTTTTTGGTCTAACCGCTTTATGGTTTTGGATTGCCGCCTTTGTTACTCTAACGCGCCCGCTAGTGCAACTCACTGAAGCCACCACAAAAATCAGTGAGGGTAATTTCATGCAGCAAGTGCCGACTACCTTCGTGCTATTCAAAGACGAAATTACCTTGCTCAGCGAAAATTTCAACAAAATGACTCAACGCCTAAAAGAGTCTTACGCGCAATTAGAAGATAGAGTAAAACAAAGGACTCAAGAACTTGCCGAAGCCAGAGACGAAGCGATAGCGGCAAACAAATCAAAAACGGAATTTGTATCGGTCGTTTCGCATGAACTCAAACTCCCGATGACGTCCATTAAAGGGTATAGCGATTTAATGCTTTCAGGCGCAACAGGCGATTTGACTGAACCCCAAACCAACTTCTTGACCACAATTCGCAATAACGTGAATCGGATGGCAACGCTCGTCTCCGACCTGACGGACATTTCGCGCATTGAAAGCGGCAATATTCGCATTGAGCCGCGCTCTGTGCCAGTGTGGGATGTAATTGACGAGGTTATTAACCTCACCCGCGCTCAAATTGAGCAAAAACATCAAACCATTTCGTTAGAGATTCCCGAAGGCTTGCCCAAAGCCTTTTGCGACCGAAACCGCCTCTCGCAAATTCTAACCAACCTAATCAGCAACGCCAATAAATACACGCCCGAGCGCGGCAATATCCACATAGAAGCATGGCAAGCCAACAGCATGATTCATATCAAAGTGCAAGACGACGGCTTAGGCATGGCTCCCGAAGACCAAGAAAAATTGTTCAGCAAGTTCTTTCGCTCAGCAGACGAAAAAGTGCGCGAATCGCCAGGCACTGGCTTAGGGCTAAGCATTACAAAAAACCTGATTGAGTTACAAGGCGGCAGCATTTGGTTTGAAAGCGAATTTAGAAAAGGCACGACTTTTTACTTCACCATACCCATTGCCCAAAACACCGCGCCGTTGAGCCGTCAGGTTAGGGTATAAACCGCCGCTCGCCCCGCCTCACATAGGGCTTAACCCAACCCAGAAAAAATTCATAGCATGCTCACAATAAAAACATTAACACAAAATGACATCTCGCTTTTACAAAACGCGGCGAACGACCTATTTGACCAGCCAATAGATGAAAAACTCGCGTCAGACTTTCTCAACGACTCGCGCCATCATATTGTTGTGGCGCTAGTCAATGAACAGATTATCGGTTTTGCTTCGGCGGTTCATTACATCCACCCAGATAAACCTGCCGAATTATGGATTAATGAAGTTGGCGTGGCGGAAGAGCATCAGAACAAGGGTATTGCCAAAGCCATTATGAAACAATTATTTCAATTAGGAAAAAATTTGGGCTGCGCGAGCGCTTGGGTCTTAACTGAGGCGGATAATTTACCCGCAAACCGATTGTATCAATCGGCAGGCGGAGAGAAATCCGAAACGGTGATGTATGAGTTTAAGATTTAATGACTTTCATACTTCTTCATCATCTCTTCAAGTTTTTTCTTCACGTCCTCCCATTCTGCATCAATCACCGAATAAAACACCGAATGGCGAATCCTCCCCTCAGGCGTAATCATGTGATTTCGCAGCACGCCTTCTTTCTTCGCGCCAATGCGTTCAATGGCGGCTTGCGAACGAACGTTTAACGAATCCGTTTTTAATTGCACGCGAATACACTTCAGCGTTTCAAACGCATGTTTGAATAATAAATATTTACATTCCGTATTCACAGCCGTCCTTTGAAATTCCAAGCCATACCATGTGCCGCCGATTTCTAAGCCTCTATCTTTCGGCATAATATTTAAGTAACGCGTGCAACCGGCAATTTTCCCCGAAGGCAAATGCACGACGGCAAACGGCAAATCGGAACCCGCTTTCTCTTTTTCCAACAAATCGTTTACAAAAAAGCGAAAATCTTCTTTTGTTTTCATTTCGCCGTATAACATAAATTTCCAAAAATCATGCCCATTGCCAATCTCAGCCAAGCCGTCTGCATGAAATTCGCTAAGCGGCTCTAAACGCACGTGCTTACCTTGCAGCGTTACCCGTTCAACCCATTTGCTCATGCCAACCACTCCTCTTCTGTTTTATCTTGCGTCGGAAGATATTGCATCTTTGCTCCAGCCACGTTCAAAAACTCAGCCAATGCCGCGCGCATCGCATTTCTATCGTCCCATAAAAATTCCGTCTTTCCAAAACACATAGATTGCTCATGCCCTTTACCGCAAGCCAAAACCACATCGCCCGCTTTTGCAAGACGAACGGCAAACTTGATAGCTTCGCCTCGGTCTGGAATTTTCCAATAGAATTTTCCTTCGCTTCTTTTTTCTACGGGTATGCCTGATTCCATTTCATTCAATATTTGCTTCAAAGACTCAGTGCGCGGGTCTTCGGCGGTGAGGATGACATAATCAGCCAATTGCGCGCCAACCTCCGCCATCATTTTACGTTTCGCTTTATCGCGCAAACCTGCCGAGCCAAATACAACAATCACCTTTCCAGCGGTCATTTTTCTTGCGGTCTCCAAAGCAGATTTCAAAGCGTTCGGCGTGTGTGCAAAATCTACAATTGCCGTAAAGTTTTGCCCCATATCAATCCGTTCCATGCGCCCTGGAATTCCATCCAGCGAAGCAATTCCCTGCGCCGCAATTTCGGGTTTAATCCCCAAACCATATACCGTTGCCGCAAAAGCGGCTAAACAATTAGAAACATTGTATGCGCCGACAAGTTTGCTGGCGACTTTAATTTTGTCGCTTTCGCTATATTCATCCACCCACTTCAAATTGGCTACGCGCAAGCCCTTGAGGACAATATCGAATTGAATCCCCATTGGCGTGAACTCAATCCCCGCTCCTTGCACATTTGCCTCGGCGCTTAAACCGTAATTTATTTTATTTGTCTTTATAAAGCGATTCAAAAAATCAAACGACTTTTCATCGTCGCGATTAATCACCGCCAAGCGAGGGTTGCCTTGCGGCTTTTCGCCTGTCCATGTTAGGCTTTCAAACAGCCGCGCTTTTGCGGCGCGGTAGTTTTCGTAACTGCCATGCTCGTCTAAATGCTCGTGCGTGATATTGGTAACGACGGCAATATCAAACTCGCAAGCGTCCACGCGGCGCTGCGCCCAGCCATGCGATGTGGTTTCAAGCACTACATGCGTTAAGCCAGCCTCTACCATCTGAGCGAGGTATTTTTGCACGTCGTGCGCGTCTGGCGTGGTGACGTGAAAGCCTGTATCCAACACGGTATCCCCTATCACCGCATTTACGGTTGAAATCATTCCCGCTTTAATGCCCGCCGCTATTAAGATTTTATAAATTAAGTTGCTGGTCGTTGTTTTGCCGTCTGTGCCTGTTACGCCAATCACGGTCAGATGGCGGGCAGGAAAATGATAAAAAGCAGAGGCAAGCCAAGTTAAAGCATGACGCGTATTTTCAAGGCGAATATACGGGACGCGGAATCCGCTTAAATCTTTTTCTCCAAGAATGGCAACCGCGCCGTTATCAATCGCCTTTTGAATATAAGCGTGACCGTCTGTTGTTCCGCCTTGCATAGCCACAAACAAATCGCCGGGTTGAACGGCGCGGCTATCAATGGCTATGCCTGTCATCTGAACGTCAGGAATGCCCTCGCTCCTACCGCTAGGAGAGAGAAAGTAGCGAGGGTAAAAAATCTCAGGGATTTCAGAAAATATTTTGCGAAGAGATGTATTGAGTTTCATAGTTAAATAAAATGAGTTTTGACAAAGTATATCGTCAAAACTCATTTTTCGTTTATGCGTTTCGAGGGCTATGCCGCTTCAGCCTGTTTGGTCATCTTGGTTTTGAGCCACTTCAAGCGGAAGGTTTCTTCGCGCTCGCGTTCTTCAAGCGAAGAAACAATAAACTCAATTTGATGTTTATACTGCGGAATGAAGATGTGTTGCAGGGCGTTCACACGGCGTTGGGTCTTCTTCAATTCATTAGCCAATCGCCACACGGCGGCAGTGAGCATTGAAAGTTGCGGAATCCGCAGCAACACTTCACGAAATGCGGCGCTGGCTTCGTCCAACACCGCGGCGGTATCGCCTGGGCTATATAAAAGTTTTGGCGGTTCGCCGCGCGCTTCAATTTGTGGAATTGCCACGCCCATAATGCCGCGCAAGCGGAGATGAACGTCCACCGTTTTGTTGACGGCAAGCGCCGCCCATTCCACATGGTCAGAACCCATCACAAGGCGCGCTTTCTCCATTGCGCCGTATGCGGTTTCAAGCAAAGCCCATACTTCTTTTTGAAGCGTATCGGCTTCTTTAGCAACGCGAACCAATTCGCCTGTTAGGGCTTCGCGCTTACGGTCGAGGATTTCATATCCCTCTTTAGCGAAGCGCAATTCCTTTTTGAGGCGAATTAGATTCGTGCGGGTGGGAGCAACATTAATTTGTGGCATCGTCGCCTTTGTAATATTTTTCGATTTCTTCGAGGGTGACGCGGGTAAGCTCTTTCTTGGGTAAAATCGAAAGCAACTTCCAACCAATTTCCAAAGTTTGTTCAATGGTGCGATTTTCAGTAAACCCTTGATTGACAAACTCGCGTTCAAACGCGCGTCCAAACTTTAAGTATTTTTGGTCAACCTCGGATAATTCTTCTTCGCCGATAACAGACGCTAACGCGCGCACGTCTTGAGTTCTTGCATAAGCGGCGTAGAGTTGCGCGCCCCAGCGTGGGTGGTCTTCGCGGGTGCGTCCTTTCCCAATGCCGTCTTTCATCAAACGCGAAAGGCTGGGCAACACTGCCACAGGCGGGTAAATGCCCGCAAAATATAAATCGCGCCCTAACACAATTTGACCTTCGGTAATGTAACCCGTTAAGTCAGGCATGGGGTGAGTGATGTCGTCGTTCGGCATCGTAAGAATCGGAATTTGGGTAATCGAGCCTTTGCTAGTGCGAATGCGCCCTGTGCGTTCGTATAAAGAAGCAAGGTCGCTATATAAATAGCCCGGGTAACCTTTGCGGCTTGGCACTTCGCCGCGCACGTTGGAAATTTGGCGCAACGCTTCGCCGTAGTTGGTCATATCGGTTAAGACGACCAACACGTGCATTTCGCGTTCATAAGCCAAATATTCGGCTAAGGTCAGCGCCGCGCGGGGGGTGACGATACGTTCCACTGGCGGGTCATCTGCCAAGTTGAGGAACATTGCCACGCGCGTTAATGCGCCGCTTTCGGTAAATGATTTACGGAAGTAATCGGCTACGTCGTTTTTCACGCCCATCGCGGCAAACACAATAGCAAATTCTTCGCCTTCGGTTTGAGGAGCGCCCGCTTCTTTACCCAATGTGGCTTGACGCACAATTTGCGCGGCGAGCTGGTCATGCGGCATACCTGCGCCGGAGAACAAGGGGAGTTTTTGTCCGCGCAATAGGGTGTTTACGCCGTCAATGGTCGAAATACCGGTTTGGATATAATCTCGCGGGTAAATACGCGCGGTTGGGTTAATAGGCTGACCGTTTACGTCGCGATAGGTATCGGTGAGCGGTTCTGGTCCGCCGTCAATGGGGTTGCCTAAGCCGTCGAAGATGCGTCCGAGCATTTCTTCGGCAACGGGAATATGCAGCGTGCTTCCAAGAAAGCGAACGCGCGTTCCGTCAATTGATAAACCAGTAGAACCAGCGAACACTTGCACAACCGCAAAGCCTTCGCCAACTTCAAGCACGCGCCCGCGGCGGCGTTCGCCGCGAGAGTCTTGAATTTCTACCACTTCATCGTAACTGACGTTTGCCGCGCCTTCTACGACCATAATCGGTCCTTCAATGCGGCTGACGCCAACGACTTCTTGACCGCCTAATACTTTTACTTCGCTCATACTCTATACTCCGCATCCAATTGACTCATTTGCTCGTCAATTTCTTTTTGGATGTCATCAAATTTATGTAGTTCGTCATTTGTAATTGTAGATTTTGCGCGGATGATTCTATCTACAACGGGTAAATCATGAATTAAGTTAATCGGCGCGCCGCGTTTGACAATAGCCATGCCGCGTTCATGGAAGTACAGCACGATTTCGAGCATACGAATTTGCTTTTCAACCGATGAATAGGCGTCCACCGTCTCTGTGGCGTTTTGTTGCAAAATGCCTTCACGAATGAGGCGGGTGGTTTCCAAGACCATTCGTTCTGTGTAAGGAAGCGCATCTGGACCGACCAATTTCACGATTTGTGAGAGGCGGCTTTCTTCGCTCAATAATTCCATAGCGCGGTTACGCATGGCGTACCAATCTTTGCCTGTTTTTTCACGCCACCAGTTTGCAACGTCTTCTAAATATTCGCTATAACTATCCAACCAGTTAATGGCGGGGAAGTGACGAGCTGAGGCGAGAGATTTATCTAACGCCCAGAAGCAGCGAATGAAGCGTTTGGTGTGTTGGGTCACTGGTTCAGAAAAGTCGCCGCCTGGAGGCGATACAGCGCCGACGATGGAAACAGAGCCTTGCGTGCCATTTAAGTTATCTACATAGCCTGCGCGTTCGTAAAATTCCGCCAAACGACCAGCCAGATAAGCGGGATAGCCTTCTTCGGCTGGCATTTCTTCGAGACGACCCGATACTTCGCGTAATGCTTCTGCCCAACGGGAGGTTGAATCTGCCATGAGGGCAACGTGATAGCCCATATCACGATAATATTCTGCAATGGTAATGCCAGTGTAAATGCTGGCTTCGCGCGCCGCCACAGGCATGTTAGAGGTGTTTGCAATTAAGACGGTTCTTTCCATCAACGGGCGACCAGAACGAGGGTCAACCAGATGCGGGAATTCTTGCAACACTTCAGTCATTTCGTTACCGCGTTCGCCGCAGCCAATGTAAACAATCACTTCTGCGTCTGCCCATTTGGCAATGCTGTGTTGGGTGACTGTCTTTCCAGAACCAAACGGACCAGGGATGCCAGCCGCTCCGCCTTTCGCCACAGGGAAGAATGTATCTAAAATTCTTTGACCTGTAATTAAGGGGATGTTTGCGCCGCGGCGGTTGATAAATGGGCGCGGTCGGCGCACGGGCCACCGCTGAAGCATGGTAATGGTTTTTTCTTCTTTGCCCATTTTGAGTTTTGCAATTGGGTCGGTTACGGTGTATTCGCCGTCTGCCGCAACCCAAGTGATTGTGCCGTAGTCGTCGGGGTGAACCATAACGCGATGTTCAAAAGTATCGGTTTCCATCGCCACGCCGAGAATGGCGCCGCCTTTTACTTCATCGCCAACTTTTACTTTTGATTTGTATTTCCATTTTTTCTCGCGGCTAATCGCGTCAAAACGCGCGCCGCGATTGATAAACGAACCGACGGCTTGTTCAATTAATGGCAACGGGCGTTGCACGCCGTCATAAATGCTTTGAATTAAGCCCGGTCCTAACTCAACGGATAGCGGCAAGCCTGTGCCAAAAATGGGCGCGCCAGTTTGCATACCCGCTGTTTCTTCGTACACTTGAACGGTCATTTGATCGCCCTTAAGACCGATGACCTCGCCGACCAGACGTTCTGTGCCGACTTCTACCAATTCAAGCATACCCACATTGCGGGAGCCCTTTGCACGCACAACGGGTCCGCTAATCCAAGTAATTTTTCCTACTTCGTTGCTCATGCCTTTTCTCCCATCAACACTTTATATACAGAAGAGCGAAGCGTAGATTGTAAGCGGCTCAAGCGCGTTTCGAGGGTGTTGTCGTAATTCAACTTGCCGCCCGAAGCGCTCACTACCACGCCAACGCCTTCTTCAAGCTTTGCGCCAAATGAAAATTTTCCATTCAATTCTTTAGCGATTTCATCTAACTTCAAAACTTTTTGCGTTGCTTCATCGGCGCGAATTTCCGCTTCGGTTGCTTTCAATTGCGTTAACGCTTCACGCGCCAATAATTTAGCGATTTCGGGGTAATCAGGGCGGTTTTTTACGCCGCTTAATTGCTTCTTAACTTCTGCAAATACGCTGTCTAGCAATTTTTCGCGCGCTTCTAATTGCGCCGAACGCGCTTTTAATTGAGCGGTCGCTAAGGCTTGGCTCTTCAAACGGTCCGCTTCTTGCTTTGCGCGGTCTAAGATGATTTTTCGTTCAGCCTCAGCCTCAGCCTGCGCGCGCTTACGAATAGCTTCCGCTTTTTCTTGCGCTTCTTTTTGTAATTGCTCCGCTTCGTCTTTCGCTTCCAGCATAATGGCTTGCGCAAGCAATTCAATATCTTGTGCTTCAGTTTTCATAAACACTTCCTTTATAACTTGATACCAATCGCTCGCAAGACAATGTCGCCAAGCGAGGCTTGACCTTCTGGAACACCGCCGCTGGATGGAATTTCCACCACCAACGGAATCGTGCTACGCAGTTTCAGGTGTTCCATCCGCGCGGGAATTAAGTTAGCCACATCTTGCGTGACCAGCACAATGCCGACTTCTTTATTGGCTTGCGCTTCATCCAACGCTTGATTCACTTCTTCCGCTGTGGAGGCAATTTTGCCGCCTACGCCTGCGAGCGAAAACCCCAGCACTGCGTCAGGATGACCGATGACCAGAATTTTCATATCAGTCCTTTTATTCCTTGCTTACGGAAGGACGAGGAAGGAAATGATTAAGCCGTAGATGGCGATACCTTCGGAAAGACCTACGAAGATAAGAGCGCGACCAAAGGATTCTGGTTTTTCGGCAGTTGCGCCAACTGCGGCGGCGCCTGAACCGCCCACTGCAATACCTGCGCCGATACAAGCCAAACCAGTGGAAAGCGCGGCGGCAAGCGTGGCATATTGGTCAACAGCGGCTTCTTGCGCGGCGCCAGCGGCTAAAACAGAGGTCGGAGAAGCAAACCAAACGACCGCCAACCCAGCGGCGAATAAGCCAACTAAAAAGTTGAAGCCGTTGAATCCATTCACCAAACGAGAAAGCGCTTGCGAGGGGCTTGTCTTACCATTTTGCAATAAGTACACCACCGCAGGAATTACTGGAACCAAACCGACTAATACTGCAAAAACTAAAAACATTGTTTATCTCCTTATAGATAGAAATTTATTTTAGATTGTTTTTGATACAACTTTGCACAGATTGTTATTTGAAGAATATCTTTCTAATTCGCTCTTACACCTCTTCTGAAGAGGGTTTCAACTTCAATGGCTCAAAGCGCATACCGCCGCCATGGAAGAATTTCCCTAAAATTTCGTAGTAATGCAAACGCATAGTTTGAATGTAAACAATCAAACCTTCAAACCCAATAATGAAAATATTACCCAGCGCAATCGTAATCCAAAAGCCTAAATCGGGTTCTTCGCCCGCTAAGGCAAAAATTGCAAGGCTCAAACCGCCGTGCGCCACCGCAAACGCGCCCACGCGGACGAATGAAAGCGTATTCGATAACATGCTAATAACGCCTTCAAACAAGTCCATAAAAGATTGCACAAGGAACATAACAATATTGCCTTCGATATATGGTCGGTGACCTTCGGCAATGTTGCGGAACAAACCATTAAACATTAACCCCAAGGCGAACACGGGCGTAAGAACGTTAAACGGCAGCGGAAGTTGACTAATGGTTAATGCAACTTGCGGAGCAATAGGGGTGCTTCCTAAAAAACCTCCAAGAAGGGAAAGGAAGCAAATATAAAAGAGGAAAGCCACCACGCCCGTATGCCCAAAGAATAAATGCGGCCAATCTTTCACACGAATATTGTTGAAGAAGCTTATTAAATATCCAAGGAAGATGATGATAATCCCCACGTCAATTGCCACGCGCAAGACGGAAAGGATATTTTCTCCGTGAATAGGGCTTAACCAAATTGGGTACAAGTCAAAGTGCAAATACTCATGCACATAGTGACCTTCAAACCCGAAAATACTGCCATACATAAAGCCAAAGAACGTCGCCGAAGCGCCGCAGTACACAAACAATAAGCCGAGGCTTTGTAAGGCTTTGAAGAAGATTCGGTTATGAGCCAAAAAGCCCGCCAACATCATCACCAAGCCCTGACCAATATCGCCAAACATCGCGCCATATAACAAGGGAAAACTAATCGCCACTAAAATCGTCGGGTCAAATTCGCCGTAGCTAGGTCGCCCATAGGTTGTAATCAATTGTTGAATGGGGCGTAGCCACTTGTTATCGGTAAGCGCCACAGGCACATGTTCGTTATGCCCAGCGCGGGTGGTAGGCATGGCTTCAATCAAAGTTTCTTTTGAAACGCTCTTAAGTTTCGTTGTTAAGCTTTCTAAATTAGCGGTTGGCACCCACCCCACTACCACATAGGTATGGCGCAATTGACCAAAACGCACAATCGCATCCGCCATGACGCGGCTTACATGCGTATCCCACAATAATTTTTGCAATTCGGCTTTGTATGTATTCGCCGCCGTCAAAAGGCTCGTTTCAAGAGAAACAATCTTCTTTTTCGTCGTTTCAATTTCTCTTTTGAGAGTATTGGTAATTTCTTGCGGCGTGCCTGTAAATTCTTCCGGCAAGCTTAATGGGTTTAGATACGCGCTTTTCGCGGCGCGGTCCAGCACATCGGCATTGCTTTTTGGACCCAGCACCCACACCACAGGCTTTTGCGCGTCTTCGCGTAACGTGAAAAACACATGCGGCACGCGCCCAATGCTGGTTTTCAAACGGTTAATGTTTGAGGCGGGAATGACTCCCAAAATCGAATGTAAGTAAGAAGAATGATTCAACGCGCCAACTTCAAACTTAACATCGGCTATCGGCTCTAATTGGCGCAACTGACTTTCGAACAATTCCAAGCGCTTCTTTTCTGCCGATAATTGTTCGCTAATTTTTTTGACTTCTTCGTCAATGCGATTCACGGCGGGCGTTAGCGCGTCTAATTCCACCATCGCTTCAGCGTCGGCTTTAGCGGGGTATTCCTCCGCTATGCCTAAGGTTTGCATAATGGTTTGAATGCGGCGTTCTAAAGCGGAGTAGCTAGCGGCTTTATCTTGCCAAGCGTTCGGACCTAAACTCTCTAACCCCAAATAGGCGCTATCTACCTGATGAAACACACCGTGGCCGCTTAACACTTTTGCAACCGCCACAATATCCTTTGAAGGGATAATCAATTCAACTTCGGTCATCTCTTTCGGAAAGAACATATTTTCTCCAATTGACTGCCTCTCTCTTTTTCGAGAAAGGGCAAATTAATTTTATTGCGCCAAACTCGTCTTCAATAACAAGGGGCGATACGCCTCGCCTTCCATGCTTGAAGATTTCGCTTCAATTAAAACAATCAAATCTTGAATTTCAAAATCGCTCAGTAGCAAATAAGCCACAGGAACGCCAACGTGGAACGGGTCGCCGACAAACGCCGCGGCGCATTGTTTCATCACCTGACGTTTCAGTTGTTGCTCCAGTTTGGGCAACCCCGATTGAGGGTTCTCAAGAAGCGCGCTTACGTCCGTAATATCTGGGTATATTCTCGAAATCACTGCAGCAATATCTGAACCCGCCGCAATCGCGCGCACGTCTTCGTCTCGCACGCGAAAGCCAAACGGCAACGTATAGTTAATTAATTCTTCTTCAGATAATTTGTGATACACCTTGTAACGAATCACCCACATCAAATTATTCATATCAAGCAAAGAACCGATAATTTTTACAGCCATTTCACGGTCTTTGCCGGAAAGTTTTTTAGCCTCTGCCCACAAACGACGCCAATAATCTAAATCTAAAGCGACTTCTAAAGGGAATAAATTCTGTTCGGCTGAAAACCGCTTCATCGCAAACGACATGGTAGATTCATACGGCGTGCCTTTTAATAAATCAACCGCCGCCCCAATATTGCCCGATTCCACCATTGCCTGCGCTGGAATAGAACTAAACGAGCCAAACGGAAAAAGCACTTCGCGCACCCTATCCCACGCAGTCGCTTCGGTATTCCACGAAGAAACCGTTTGAATACTGCGTAATACCGCTTTTAAGTTGCCCACTTCAAAATAACGGTATAACTGTTTTACCAAAGGTCGGGTTTGCTCTGGAGATTGTTGAATCACGCTCGAAAAAGAATCGGCGAGGCGATGCTTAAGTTGAAGAATCACCCGCCGAGGGTTTAACTCATTCTCTTTAAGCGCAGAAAGATACTTCCCATACGGCGTAGATTTAAGCCCCCCCACAAGAGTTGTAAAATCGGGCAACTCGCTCAAACGAGCCATATCTTGCGAGGTGAGCAAGCCTGCCTTCATTGCCCGCACACGCGCGCTAATTGCCGCATACCCTGAAACGCCGCTTGCCATATTACGCCTTACCGATGACGCGCTCTAACACAAACGCCACAGCCTTATCAAAATTCTTTTTGGCATTTGCCTCAAACGCAGAATTTTGGGAGGCGATTTCAGCCGAAACGTCGCCAGCGCCTGTCGCTTGCGCCGCCGCAATCATTTTGCGGGCTTCTTCTTGCGCTTCAGCCACGGCTTTGGCAATTAAAGCCTGAGCCTCTTGTTCGGCTTTTACGGGAATTTCTTGCGCTTCTCGTTTTGCTTTTTCCTGAATTTCTTGCGCTTGCTTCTCTATTTCAAGGACTTGCTGGATTTTCTTTTCGTTCATTAGAAATCACCTCGCTAGAAACTGATAAACCGCCCCGCAGGTTTACTTGTATATTTTAGCAACCAAACCTGCGGGAATGCTTATTGTAAAGGATAAAACTACCATCATCAAGGTTTTTATAAAATTTGAGGTCAAACCGCCTGCGCTTGAACTCTAAAACTTTGATTGTGTAATTATGCACAATTATAAGGGTGAGCCAGTAATTTGTCAAATCAAATTAAGAGCCGCTTCGCTCTTCGGGGGTGTATTGATTCTGTCCCCTCAACATTTCTTCAGCAATAAAAATTTCACCTGCCCAACCGCTGCCAATCAAACTTAAGACGCGTCTCACTTACTCCCCATCCCATGCTTTATATTTGGTTTCCGAAATCACCGCGCCGTTTGAGTCAGCGACTAAGGAAGTTGAACCTAAATGGTCAGAGAGCAGATATGAGAGAACAGAATTTTTTCTCATCGCAACTCGTTGACTTCCTGCGTAGTAATACTTGGTCACGACTCCGTTTGAAACTTCATAGTGATTGCCAACAAAGTAAGTTGTTGTGCTTCCAACATTGGTTTCTATAATTGATTTTACCCGCTTCCCATCTCCATCATAACTAAAAGTTGCATTAGAAAATATAGGAGCAGGCGGCGTAGTGGGTATGTTTGTGAGCATGAAGGCGCTGAGATTGCATGGAGTGTATGATGAAACCACCCCACCCTAGTCAGGAGACGAACTCGGCTACAAAACTGTCGGTTCGTCTTTTGGATGAGGTCGAAAATAATTTATTCTTTTTTCCCCCATGTATTTCTATGCCAATGTGAGGTAACTCCTGAAAACATAATAACAAATCCACCAAGTAAACCTAATATTAAAGAGTCTCTAAAATCACCGTAGTTTAACCCAGTTAAAAAACTGCTTACAAAACCACCTAGTCCATATAACCAACTAGTCCATTTTTTTATATCAAGTCCAATTCCAGTAACAATACAATCTAATAGTATAAGTATAACCAAATTAACTATTACTATTGTTTTCATATTTTATTCTCCTTGTTATTTGAAAATAGAACCACCATTTATAATCGTAATAACATCATTAAATATCCCGTGATTGTATCCAGAGGCATATCCGTCAATCGCTAAATCAACAATAGGGTCTGGTGACATTTGCCCAAGAGAAAATGTTACAAACGCAGTAGCTGAACTTTCCTCTAAACCCAAAAAGCCATTACCTCCATCTTCAAAATCAGCAGCCATTGTAAATACTAGCGATGCAAAACTAAAACGTCCTTCGATATAGTTAGCACTAAATGGACCAAAAATAGGAGCATTCCAAAGTTTCATGCCAGCTTTCCAGCCAGCAACACAACCTCCTGGTCCCCCGAATGAACACCCTAAAAGAATTAGATTCCATTCAGCCGCTGCGCCATTAAGGTCAATTAAAGTTGCTACGTCTTGAGTGGCATTAGCAATACAATATAATCCACTTGCCGCATCACTACAATAACTTTCAATTAGGTCAATAGGCTCATAGTTTTGGGAAATAATTGGATTTAATCCATCATCTCGTTCATCTCTCGGCTGTGGCGGTTTAGGCTTTGGTGGCTTGTATGGGTCAGGCAATAAATCTGAATTGCTTGCGCCGCAGTAGGTCGTGCCGTAGCAGTCTACGGGGATGTGCCCAGAGGGGGTCCGTATACTTTGACGGGTTGTTTAATCCGTAAGCATACCTATCCAACCCTTGACTTCCACTAGGCACAATCGTATCCGCTTGAGCAAAGCGTCCCAAACTTGGGTCATACCAGCGGACGTTGTAGAACATGAGACCAAAGTCATTTGTATAAGAATATTGTCCCGTATATGTATAGTCCGTTTGGTTTGTGCCTGATGCGCCCACGCCATGCCAGTTGACTCCTGTGGCGGAGATGGTGCGTGTGGTTTGGTATTCTTGAAATGATGCTTTTAGACGATAGACTTGAATGGCGGCATTGTTACTGGCATAATCGGAGGCAGTCCACAGGGATACACTATAATTAATCTTCATGCCATCAATGTGCCAAATACTGGACTAGTACTGCTAATAAAATAAGCAAAAAAAATGATATAAAAAAGGTTAGTATTATTTTAAATACAGCCTTACTAAGAGATGTTTTTTTTCTATAACGATGATAATATACCCACGGAGAGATATTTGGATCTAAATTTTTATCCTGTATTTGGTTTTTGCTTACATTCCTAATGTATGGGTTAGGGTTAACTTTAACATCTCTCTTAGAAATCAAGCATGTAATCAATTCAATAAAAGCATTTACTTCAACCCCATTGCTTCTTTCGTTATTTGGTTTAATAGGATTAGCAGGGAAAATATATACATCAATAATTTTTTTATCTTTTACAACTTCTAACTTTATTAGATGGCGTAAAAATGTACTCCCCCCTACGGTATACAAAGTGCATTTTTTTATGGAATTTATTGGGATATTTTTTACAGGGTCAGAAGCAATCTGAATTTTCTTATGAGTAACTTTGCACTTTATTAAGTCCTCATTTGAAAGAAAACTTCCATTATTGTTCCAGCCATATAGCCAGAAGATGTATTCTGCTTTTTGAGATATCATTGCTTATTTCCCCATCTTTTAATTTCTTCTTTGACAAACCAATTCCCAAAAGTCCCAAAAGCAGGGCCAGTAACTCCTAGTAGTTCATCAGCGCCATGAGGTGGCTCAACCCAAATACCAGCATCAGGATCCCATCTTACTGCTTTCATTATTCCTAAAGTAAAAAATTCACTTGTTGCATTACTTACAAACCCATATCCAAAGTCTTCAATGGATGCAGTACCATGAATTTCACTTTGTAAAGTTTCATCTACTCCACCCCATAATCCAGCATTAACAATTTGTGCTGTAAAGCCTAAGGTTCCTGTTGCAACTGTTGTTAATTGTCCTCCAATAAGTCCTTGTGCAGCGCCAGCGCTAGCAGTAAGCACATGCTCACTAGCGGAGAAATCTTCACCTGTTAAGAAATTTTCAGCATGATCAGATATTAAATTCCCAGCCATTCCGACTCCTGCTGCAGAGGCTAACATAGCAGTTCCTGCAGAGGCTCCAACTCCACTTCCTATTAATGCACCGGCGACTGCACCTGTTCCTGCTGCAATAGCAATATCTTGCCAATCATTTTTAATATCGAACCCTCCTGGTTGTTTAGACTCTGTATATATATAAGCCTGCATTTATTAAGCTTCCAGCAATTGCCCCAACAGCAATGTTAATCCAATGACCTGCTGGGTCTGTATATAAAACTGGATTATTGTTGGTATATGCAAACCTATCCCAAGCTTGGACTCCCTGATTTTCTGGAATTATTATGTCAGGCTGATTGAATCTTCCTAAAAATGAGTCGTACCAGCGGGCGTTGTAAAACATGAGACCAAAGTCATTTGTATAAGAATATTGTCCCGTATATGTATAGTCCGTTGGGTTTGTGCCAGACGAGTAGCGAATCTCACCCTCGCGGAGCATCCCGTAGCGTAAGCGGAGTGGGCATGCTTTGTATTTGACTTCCGAAATCACAGCTCCATTTGAGTCCGTGACTAAGGAAGTAGAACCAAGATGGTCACCTGTGATAAAGAATAAGTCTCCGTCTTGTCTCATGGCGATTCGTTGAGTCCCTGCATAGTAATATTTGGTCACCTCACTGCCAGTGACTTCATAATGAGTCCTGACGAAATAAGTGGTGACACTATTAACCACCGATTTTACTCTGCTCTCTATAATTGCGTGTCGAAAAACGAATTTCTCTCAAAGAAGTAAAAAAATAAATCAGATGCAGGCAGTCATTTTGACCCGCGTGTGGCGGATGTGTTTTTCAGGTTAAGGTAGTATATTTTGATAGTGTTTCACACTTTTTCATATAGTAAAATAAAACTATGGCAGTT